>Ga0308002_1000001_pt1 | contig 155134 bp, 141 predicted proteins | sample Neamet34_FD_203148 | JGI IMG/M metagenome (GOLD analysis project Ga0308002, IMG submission 203148) | Marine microbial communities from water near the shore, Antarctic Ocean - #34 | ecosystem: Environmental > Aquatic > Marine > Unclassified | place: Southern Ocean | collected 2014-06-06
CAATCAACAATACACCAATTACATACTGGCATGAGTTTGACAAAGCAGTTAAAGATTCAAACTATGTTATGAAAGTTGAAGTCAAAAGAAATGGCGAATTAGTAATGATTGACTTACCATTAGGCGACAGTTATATTTCTGGAATATCAATTGATAGACCACATGAACATAAAGATTACGGATTTGGAGAAAGTTTAGGACAAGGGTTTAGTTTAGGAATTCAAACATTGGGTGACTATGTTGGACAAATGAAATACCTATTCACATCAAAAGGTGCAGGTTCAGTTGGTGGATTTGGAGCCATTGGTGGTATGTTCTCTCCAACTTGGGACTGGCATTCGTTTTGGTTAAATACTGCCTTCTTATCAATTGTATTAGCGTTTATGAATGTATTACCTATTCCAGCATTAGATGGAGGTCACATTATGTTTTTAATGTATGAAATTGTTTCAGGTAGAAAACCAAATGATAAATTTATGGAATATGCACAAGCAGCAGGTATGATTCTATTATTAGGCTTATTACTTTACGCAAATGGAAATGATGTTTACAAAGCTATTTTTGGAGGCTAAATAACGCTTTCCTATAAAATTACAAAAAGGATTATCAATTTGGTAATCCTTTTTTTTACGCCATCTATTTTTGGTTTTAAACAATAGCTTTAAAGGACAAAAAAAATCAACTCAGAGAAAAGCTAAAGACGTCAGTTCGAGTGTTAATTTAATAATACGCTAGTATTTATTAAATTAATGTATCGAGAACAGAGTTAACAACTGACTATTAAAATGAATAGATGAATTCTGTATCGCTACCGCGCGAACCCTTTCGCGTGTGTAAACACAGACTAAATAAGATAACTTCTATTCTATATTTATACTAGAACACAAAAAGTTAAAGACGTCAGTTCGAGTGTTAATTTAATAATACGTTAGTATTTATTAAATTAATGTATCGAGAACAGAGTTACAACTGACTATTAAAAAATGAATGCTTTTGAAAACGAACCGCATTGCAAATGCTTTATTTACTATTCTTCTTAAAGAACACACTCATTTTTCAAATGAGCGCGAGAAAAGCAGGAATAGTATCGCTACCCCACAAACCCTTTCGCGCATGTAAACTTAAGCGGTAACTAAATTACTCTTTTCAAATATAAGTATTAATAATTACAGTTAGCACAGAAACTATAGCGTGCAAAAAAAAAGGCTTTTCAAATAAATGAAAAGCCTTTTAATATGTTTTGTAGTTAAAGGGGATTACTCACCAACAACCTCAAAGTTGAATACTTGCTGAACTTCTTTGTGTAAGTTAGCAGTTGCACCATAAGTTCCAATTACTTTAATTGAATCACTGTCCATTTTGATTGATTTTCTATCAACCTCAACACCAGCAGCTTTTAATGCAGCAGAAAGTACAACAGTATTAACAGATCCAAAGATCTTACCGTTTTCACCAACTTTAGCAATTACTTTTACAGTTAAACCTTCTAATTTAGCAGCTACAACAGCAGCATCTTCTTTAATTTTTGCATCTTTATGAGATTTTTGTCTCATATTTTCTGCATGCATTTTCTTAACAGATTCTGTTGCTAAAATTGCATATCCTTGAGGAAGTAAAAAGTTTCTACCGTAACCGTTTTTCACAGTTACAAGTTCATCTTTATATCCTAAGTTATCTACGTTCTTTTTTAATATAATTTCCATTACCTTTAAAGTTTTAAGTTAATTAATACGGGGATGATTATTTCATCATATCCGCTACGTAAGGTAAAAATGCCATGTGTCTAGCTCTTTTTACCGCCTTATTAATTCTTTTTTGAAATTTCTGAGATGTCCCAGTTAATCTTCTTGGTAAAATCTTTCCTTGTTCGTTGATAAATTTCAAAAGGTAATCAGGATTTTTGTAATCAATATACTTAATCCCATTCTTTTTAAATCTACAGTATTTCTCCTTCTTAATCTCAATGCTAATCGGAGTTAAATATCTAATATCTGATGCCATCTTATTTAATTTTTAATGGTTTAACAATTAAGCTTTCGCTTCTTTTCTAGTTTTCTCAGCAAACGCAATATGGTCATTGTTCATTGCAACAGTCATAAATCTCATAATACGCTCGTCACGTTTATATTCAACCTCTAACTTGTTAATTAATGATCCATCAGCTTCAAATTCAACTAAGTTATAAAAACCAGTTGATTTTTTTTGAATCTGATAAGCCATCTTTTTCATGCCCCAAAATTCGTTGTGCGTAATTTTACCACCATTGTCCTTAATATAAGACTCAAAGCTTTTTACTGCTTCCTTTGCCTGATCCTCAGACAAAACGGGAGTTAAAATGAAAACAGTTTCGTACCTATTCATATCTTTTTATTTTAAATTGAGTGCAAAAATAATTATTTTTTCTTGAATAACAATGTATTAACACGTTTATTTCATCTAATTAAACACTTTCTACGCCTACTTTATCAACCAAAATTCAAGATGCAGATCGCTACGCTAATTAGATACAAGACCGCTACGCTTCTAGATACAAGACACAAGACGCAAAAAAAGACACTAGACCACTACGTTTGTAGACAACATTTCGACAGTCTCAATGCACCGCACTTCGATAAGATTCAGTACAATGTAACAAACAAGTAAGTTAAGTCACGGCCTCTCCCTTTTCAAAGGGAGAAAGAGAGGGATTTAATCGTCACATATAACAACATTATCAATAACCAAACTTAAAAATGGAATTACACCTATACTATATAGGTATATAATCGTGTTAAAAAAACAGCAAAACCTTTAATCTGAAAATTAAATATAATTTGATATTTTGAAACTTGGTTTTAAGTTTAGTTTATGTATATTTGTCGTTCAATTATTGCTATGAGCAACTTTGTAGTATCTGCTAGAAAATATCGCCCCCAAACATTTAATTCTGTCATAGGACAGGGTTCAATCACAACAACGCTTAAAAATGCGATTTCTAAAAATCATTTAGCGCAAGCTTTTTTATTCTGTGGTTCTAGAGGTGTTGGTAAAACTACTATTGCTCGTATTCTTGCAAAAACAATCAACTGTTATAATTTAGACGAACAAACTGAACCATGTAACAATTGTGAATCGTGTACATCATTTAATGAAGGTCATTCTTTTAATATCTTAGAATTAGATGCTGCGTCAAACAATTCAGTTGATGACATTAGAAATGTAATTGATCAAGTAAGAATTGCACCTCAGGTTGGAAAATATAAAATCTTTATCATTGATGAGGTTCACATGTTATCTTCAGCTGCTTTTAATGCGTTTTTAAAAACATTAGAAGAGCCACCAGAACATGCTATTTTTATTTTGGCAACAACCGAAAAACATAAAATACTACCTACTATACTATCAAGATGTCAAATTTTTGATTTTCACAGAATTAAAGTTGAAGATACCGTTAACCATCTAAAAGCTATTGCTGTAAAAGAAAACATAAAGACAGAAGATAAAGGTTTACATATTATTGCTCAAAAGTCTGATGGCGCATTAAGAGATGCCTTATCTATTTTTGATCAAATTGTTTCATTCAGTAATGGAAACATTACGTATGATACTGTGATTGAAAATTTAAATGTTTTAGATTACGATTACTTTTTTAAAATAGTGAACTTTGCAATGGACTCTAACATTAATGGTAACTTATTACTATTTAATGACATCCTTCAAAAAGGTTTTGATACATCATCATTTATTACTGGATTGGCTGAACATTTAAGAAACTTATTAGTTTGTAGAGATGAATCATCAGTTAGTTTATTAGAAGTTCCTGACGAAATCAAAGCTAACTATTTAGAACAAGCCAAAAAAGTAGACTTACAATTTTTATTACTTGGACTTGATTTATTAAGAGAAACCGAGATTAACTTTAAAGCCAGCAAAAACAAACGTTTACATGTTGAAATAACTTTAATGAAATTTTCGTCTCTTAAAGCGAATTTAGAAAAAAAAAAAATCTAATTGACATTAGTCAAATAGAAATCATCAACTTTGAAGGGCAAAACGAAAACATTGCCAAACCACAAAAACAGACTGAAAGTTCAGAAAGTACCACTAAACAAATCAATAGAGGGTTAAATGTTGAACGTAAAAAAGTTAGCAAACCTACAGGTCAATTACAATCAACTAACATTGGTATTAAATCAATTTTAAACCCAAAAACGGTAGTTAATGTTGAGCAAGAAACAGTTGATTTAAAAAATGCACCCAACGAAAAAGTTGATAATGATGCATTTGTTCACGCTTGGAAAGATTATGCTTTAAAAGCCAAAAGAGAGAAAAACAATAGTTTATATTCTATACTTTCAGATTCAAATCCACAATTAGGTTCTGACCTGATAGTGAACATTACAATTAAAAACTCAATCGCGTTAAAAGAATACGAAATTCAAAGACCTGAACTAGTCAAACTTTTAAGAACTAAATTAAAAAATCATTCAATTGACATTAAGCATACTGTTTTAGAAAATGCTAAAATTGAACACCATGATTCAAAATCTAAGTTTAAAAAATTATTGATCGAAAATCAATCTTTAGAGAAGTTTAGAAAATTATTTAATTTAGACATTGACTCTTAACCCTTAGATTATTAGTTCCATTGTAAATTATCTTCTTAATTTTCTATCATTTTCAAAAACTTGCTCAACTTTAGAGGTATTGACTAGCTAATATCTCATTTTATTTATAAATTTGTTGGTCTTACTTACTAAGACATTAAATATCTAAATATATGAGTACAAAATCAAAAATTATCTATACAAAAACGGATGAAGCGCCATTATTAGCTACACATTCATTTTTGCCAATTGTAAAAGCATTTACAAGTACTGCAAATGTTGAAATTGAAACTAAAGACATTTCATTAGCTTCAAGAATTTTATCTGCATTTCCAGATTTTTTAACTGATGCTCAAAAAGTAACTGATGCTTTAGCTGAATTAGGTGTTTTAGTAAAACTACCTGAAGCTAACATTATTAAATTACCAAATATTTCAGCTTCAATTCCTCAGTTAAAATCTGCAATAACAGAATTACAAGCCAAAGGATATGGTATACCTTCTTTTCCAGATGCACCAAAAACTGCTGAAGAAAAAGATATATTTACAAGATATAATAAAATAAAAGGATCTGCTGTTAATCCTGTTTTACGTGAAGGTAATTCTGACCGTAGAGCACCAAAAGCAGTTAAAAATTACGCTAAGAAAAACCCGCACTCAATGGGTGCTTGGGCTTCTGATTCAAAAACACATGTTGCTACAATGACAAGTGGAGATTTTGCTAATAACGAAAAATCTGTTACTGTTTCTAATGCAACTAATGTTAAAATAGAATTAGTTAAAACTGACGGAAGTGTTACAGTATTAAAACCATCAGTAGCCTTATTAGAAGGTGAAATTATTGATGCAACAGTATTGAGTAAAAAAGCTTTATTAAGTTTTTTAGAAACTGAAATTAAAGATGCTAAAGACCAAGGTGTATTATTTTCATTACACATGAAAGCAACTATGATGAAGGTTTCTGACCCTATTATATTTGGACACGCTGTATCAGTTTTCTTTAAAGACCTTTTAGACAAACATGCTACAACTTTAAAAGACTTAGGTGTTGATTTAAATAATGGATTTGGAAATTTAGTTGGAAAATTAAACGACTTACCTGCTGATAAAAAAGCAGAAATTGAAGCTGATATTGAAGCTTGTTATGCTAACAATCCAGAAGTAGCTATGGTAAATTCTGATAAAGGAATTACTAATTTACACGTACCTTCTGATGTTATTATTGATGCATCTATGCCAGCAATGGTTAGATCTTCAGGTCAAATGTGGAATAGAGCTGGTAAATTACAAGATACTAAAGCAGTAATTCCTGACAGTTCTTATGCTGGAATATTTACTGCAACAATTAACTTTTGTAAAGCAAACGGTGCATTTGATCCAACAACAATGGGAACTGTTCCTAACGTAGGATTAATGGCTCAAAAAGCTGAAGAATATGGTTCTCACGATAAAACGTTTGAAATTGAAGCTGACGGTGTAGTAAGAGTTGTTGATGGAAACGGAAACACTTTAATGGAACACGTTGTAGAAACTGGTGATATTTGGAGAGCTTGTCAAGCTAAAGATTTACCAATTCAGGATTGGGTAAAATTAGCAGTAACTAGAGCAAAAGCTTCTGGAATGCCAGCTGTTTTTTGGTTAGATGAAAACAGAGCACACGATAGAGAAATTATTAAAAAAGTAAATTTATATTTACCTAATCACGATACAACAGGTTTAAATATTCAAATTATGTCTCCTGAAAAAGCGTGTGAATTTACATTAGCTAGAGTTAAAAAAGGAGAAGACACAATTTCTGTTTCAGGAAATGTACTTAGAGATTATTTAACAGATTTATTCCCAATTTTAGAATTAGGAACATCTGCAAAAATGTTATCTGTTGTGCCTTTAATGAATGGTGGTGGTTTATTTGAAACTGGTGCTGGTGGTTCAGCGCCGAAACATGTTGAGCAATTTACTGAAGAAGGACATTTAAGATGGGATTCATTAGGTGAATTTTTAGCCTTAGCTGTTTCATTAGATCATTTAGGAAATACAACTAATAATTCAAAAGCTACAATTTTAGGAAATACTTTAGATGATGCTACTGATAAATTATTAGATAATAAAAAAGGACCTTCAAGAAGAGTAAACGAATTAGATAATAGAGGAAGTCATTTCTATATCGCTATGTATTGGGCTGAAGCATTAGCTAATTCTGATGATACTGATTTAAAAGCTAAATTCACTCAAGTAGCGAAAGATTTATTAGCTAAGGAGTCAACTATTTTAACTGAATTAAATAATGCACAAGGTTCTGCTGTTAACATTGACGGTTATTACGAACCAAATGAAAAATTAACGACTGATGCTATGCGTCCAAGTCAAACTTTAAATGCTATTATTGATAGTATATAATTAGTTACGAATTAAATAATTGGAAATTACGAGTTTCTATTTATTAAACTTCTTAAACCAAAAACACCCATTTCAATTAGTTTGAAATGGGTGTTTTTATTTAATCTAATTTTTAATCCTGTTAGAATTAGAGTTTTTATCGAAATTCGGTGTATTGAGCTGCGTTGCACTGAGTTTTTATCGAAGTGTGTTATTGTTTGTTTTTAAACAAAATTCGTCAGTCTTGTGTCTTATCCCGATAGCTATCGGGACTAATAGCGCAGCGGTCTTGTGTCTTATTTTGTATCTGTTTAGTTTCTTAAGAATTAACCATATGATTAGCTACCATTGGAAACATACTATACAAAGCATACTTTGATCTATCATCCCAATCTAATTCTTGAATTGCTTCTTTCATACAGTTCAACCATTCATCTTTTGCCTCTACTGTAATCTTAAAAGGCATATGTCTTTGCTTCATTTTTGGTTTTCCAAACTCATCATTAAACAAGGCTGGACCACCTAAAAATTGAGTCAAAAACAATTTTTGTTTATGTTTAATTTCAGCCTTAGGCGTCTTCATAAACAAAGGCTTTAATAATTCATTTTCAAAAACTTTATCATAAAACCTATTCAGTAAATCATTCAAACGTTCTTCTCCTAATTTCTCGTAAAAACTTTCCATGTATTATCTATTTTGAAATATTCATAAAAAAATGTTCGCATTTCGTATTGTTGAACAAATCTATATACCAACCGTAAAAGTAAACTAAATTCCATCAAGTAAATATGACAAAAGTCAAATTATTAATTTTAATCTTACACCATTCAGAAAACAGAGCGAAAAATTCTGATTTATATCTATTTGAGAACAGTATTGACAAAAAAATAGTCACCTTTGTAGAAGAAAATAGTAATAGAGGTGATTGATTTCACACCTAATAATCACTTCTAAAAAAGTTAAACAGAAGTATAGCGTTTTTAATTACAGACTAATGGCATTGATATTAAACCTTGAAACAGCAACAAAAGTTTGTTCTGTTACACTTGCAGAAGATGGTGTTGAAATAATCACTAAAGAAATGAAATCTGACAAGTTTTCTCATTCAGAAAACTTGAACTTATTTATAGAAGCTATATTTAATGAAACAGACTACAGATTAAAAGACATTGATGCTGTTGCTGTTAGTAAAGGACCTGGTTCTTATACAGGATTAAGAATAGGCGTTTCAGCTGCTAAAGGTTTTTGTTACGGATTAGATGTTCCGTTAATTTCAGTTGACTCACTTGAAGCTGTTGCTTATTTAGCATTACAAAACCCTGAGAATTTTAAATATAATTTTATTATTCCAATGTTTGATGCTAGACGAATGGAAGTCTATTCTGCTGTATATGATAATGATTTATTACTCGCAGAAGATATTAAAGCAGAAGTAATTGAGGCAGACTCTTATCAAAACTTTATCGATTCGGGAAATGTATTATTCTTAGGACCTGGTGCTGAAAAGTGTATGCCTAATTTCACATCAGACAACGTTGCTTTTGATTTAGACATAGAAGTTTCTGCAAAAGGAATGATTGAAATTGCTGAACAAAAATACAATAGAGATGACTTTGAAGATGTAGCCTATTTTGAACCTTTTTACTTAAAAGAGTTTATTGCTGGAACACCTAAGAAATTATTTTAAAAAAAATCCCACAAAAAAAAGGTAAGAAACTTAATCCTTACCTTTCTAATAGTATTGTCTCAGTATTTTTTAATACCAACGTTTTTTCTTTTCTTTTGACGCCTTAGATTTTCTACCTTTTTTATGTTTAGAACCTCCTTGTTTACGGTGTATTTGAGGTTGAGCATCAACAGGTAATTCAAATGGATGATCTGTTACGATTGCTAAATTCTCTTTTAATAAACTTTGAATTTGAACAACAAATTCTTTTTCCTCAGCCGAACAAAAAGAATAAGATGTTCCTTTTTTACCAGCTCTTGCAGTACGTCCAATTCTGTGAACATAAGTTTCTGGTACTTCAGGAATATCAAAATTAATAACAGCATCAACACCATCAATATCAATTCCTCTTGAAGCTACATCAGTCGCAATTAAAACATTTAACTCATTATGCCCTTTCTTACTAATTTCTTTGAAAGTTTTTAAAGCTTCTTGTCTTAAATTCTGTGATTTAGCACCATGAATACTTTCTACTCTATGGTTATTTTCTTTTAATAATTCTTCTAATTTATCTACACCGTACTTTGTACGTCTAAAAATAATTACATTTCCTTTAATTTCTCCTTTTCTAAATAAATGAAGCGTTAACTGCATTTTTTTACCAATTGGTGTATAATACAATAACTGCTGAACATTTGAAGCCGCTAAAGCTGAAGGTGTAATTTTAATAATTTCTGGATCTTGTAAAATCGAATCCGCTAACTTTACTACTTTGTCAGGCATTGTAGCCGAAAACAATAAAGTTTGCTTTTTTAATGGACATAATCTTTCAATTTTTTTAACTTCATCAAAAAATCCCATATCCAACATCAAGTCAGCTTCATCTAAAACTAATGTCTCAACATTACTAAGGTTTAATTTTTCTTGTTTAAATAAATCTAACAATCTACCTGGTGTTGCAATTAATATATCAACACCTGCTTTTAACATTGCTTTTTGTGGGTCAATAGCGACACCACCATAAACAATACCTGTTTTTAACAGAGTATATTTACTATAAGCCAAAAAATTAGCCTCAATTTGTAAAGCTAATTCACGCGTTGGACAAATTACTAAACTTCTTATTTTACGTCCCTTTTTAGAAACTTCTTGTTTATCGTATAAGCGCTGTAAGATTGGCAAAGCATAGGCGGCAGTTTTCCCTGTTCCAGTTTGTGCCATTACTATAACATCTTGTTTAGCTAAAACAAAAGGAATCGTTTCCTGTTGTACAGGCGTTGGTACCAAATATTTTTTTTCAGTAATTGCCTTTACAATATGTTTGTTTAAATTTAAGTCTTTAAAATCCATTCTTACTTTATTTATTTTGCAAAGATAGTTTAAAGAATTAGTATGTTTATCAAAACATTCAATATTCAACTTATATTTGTAGCTAAAGAATCTAATTTTATGAAAAAAATAGCTTTTATTGACATTGTTCATCCAATATTACAACAAAGATTAGAAAAAAATAATTTCATCTGTGATGACTTAACGCATCTTTCAAAGTTTGAAATAGAAACACAAATCTCTAATTATCATGGTATAGTCATCCGTAGTCGATTTGCAATGGACGAACAATTTTTAAGTAAAGCCACTAAAATTGAATTCATAGCACGTTCAGGCGCCGGAATGGAAAATATCGATTTAGACTATTGTAAAGCACAAGATATAAAACTATTCAATGCACCAGAAGGTAATAGAAATGCTGTAGGAGAACATGCTTTAGCCATGCTTTTAAGTTTGTTTAATAACTTAAATCAAGGTGATCAAGAAATTCGTAATGGCATTTGGGAAAGAGAAGGTAATAGAGGTGTAGAGTTAGATGGAAAAACAATAGGTATAATTGGATTTGGTAATAATGGTCAAGCTTTTGCTAAAAAACTAAAAGGCTTTGATGTCAATGTACTAGTATACGATAAATACAAATCAAACTTTGGAAATGACTCAATATCAGAAGTTTCTATGGCGGTAATTTTTAAAGAAGCAGATATTATTAGCCTTCATATTCCTCAAGATGAAGATACCCTATTTTTAGTAAATGAAGCGTTTTTATCTAAATTCAATAAAAACATATATTTAATAAACCTGTCAAGAGGTAAAATTGTGAAAACATCAAGTTTAGTTAAAGGTATTAAAAGTGGAAAAGTAAAAGGTGCCTGTTTAGATGTTTTAGAATTTGAAAAATCATCATTTGAAAATATATTTAGTGATAAGTTAAACCTACCAGACGAATTTAATTTCATTTTAAATTCCAAGAAAACTTTACTAAGTCCGCACGTTGGTGGATGGACTAAAGAGTCCTATTTTAAATTAAGTGATGTCTTAGCAGATAAAATATTAAATATGGAACCTGTAACGAAATAGAGATTAACATCTTATATTAAAAAACGACATAGTAAAAAAGTAAATATTTACAGATAGCATACAATGAATAAGGATATTTTTTCAGTAATTAACATACTGTTCTTGAAAAATAAGTTTTGAAAAACCAAATAATTGTCCTACATTTGATACCATAATAAATTAAAGAATTAAAACCAAATAAAGATGAAGAAAGTAATTTTACTAGGAGCGATAGCTACAATGGTTTTAGCTACAACAAGTTGTGGCGGAAAACATAACACTTGTGATGCTTACAGAAAAGCTGATTACACTAATCATAAAGCAAAAAAAGACATTAAAACAAAAGTTACTTCTACTTTCATTAAAAAGAAGTAATAGTAGCTTATTAAACACATTCAAAAAAGGAACTTTTAATCAAGTTCCTTTTTTTTTGGAATGAATAATTAAATTATTATCCCTTTTGTTAATAAAAACATTCAATTTACTTGTCTAAACAAAAGCAAAGCCTTATTTTTGGAGTTCGAAAATAACAAATTTAAAATATGTCAGTATTAGTTAATAAAGATTCAAAAGTAATCGTTCAAGGGTTTACAGGTGGAGAAGGTACTTTTCACGCCTCTCAAATGATTGAATACGGAACAAACGTAGTTGGTGGAGTAACACCAGGAAAAGGTGGTCAAACTCACTTAGACAGACCTGTATTTAACACAGTATCAGAAGCAGTTGAAAAAGCTGGAGCTGATGTAACAATCATTTTTGTACCACCAGCATTTGCTGCTGATGCAATTATGGAAGCTGCTGACGCTGGAATTAAAGTAATTATTGCAATTACTGAAGGAATTCCTGTTAAAGATATGATTATTGCAAAAGAGTACATTTCTTCTTTAGATTGTACTTTAATTGGACCTAACTGTCCAGGTGTTATAACTACAGACGGAGCGAAAGTTGGAATTATGCCAGGATTTATCTTCAAAAAAGGTGAAATCGGTATTGTATCTAAATCAGGTACTTTAACTTATGAAGCTGCTGACCAAGTTGTAAAAGCTGGTATGGGAGTAACTACTGCTATCGGTATTGGTGGAGATCCAATTATTGGAACGACAACTAAAGAAGCTGTTCAATTATTAATGGCAGATCCTGAAACAAAAGGAATTGTAATGATAGGTGAAATTGGTGGAAATTTAGAAGCAGAAGCTGCTAAATGGATTAAAGAAAATGGTACTAAGCCAGTTGTTGGATTTATTGCAGGTGTAACTGCTCCAGCAGGAAGAACAATGGGTCACGCAGGTGCAATTGTTGGTGGTGAAGACGATACTGCAGAAGCTAAGAAAAGTATCTTAAGATCTTGTGGTGTTCACGTTGTAGATTCTCCAGCAGAAATTGGTAAAAAAATGGCTGAAGTATTAGGTGTAACTGCTTAATAACCTTCACATAAAATAATATTAAATCCTATTTCATTAAGTTGAAATAGGATTTTTTTATTAATCAAAATGGCACTCCCAATCATTTGTTGGATTTATTGCAGGTGTAACTGCTCCAGCAGGAAGAACAATGGGTCACACAGGTGCAATTGTTGGTGGTGAAGACGATACTGCAGAAGCTAAGAAAAGTATCTTAAGATCTTGTGGTGTTCACGTTGTAGATTCTCCAGCAGAAATTGGTAAAAAAATGGCTGAAGTATTAGGTGTAACTGCTTAATAACCTTCACATAAAATAATATTAAATCCTATTTCATTAAGTTGAAATAGGATTTTTTTATTAATCAAAATGGCACTCCCAATCATTTGTTGGATTTATTGCAGGTGTAACTGCTCCAGCAGGAAGAACAATGGGTCACACAGGTGCAATTGTTGGTGGTGAAGACGATACTGCAGAAGCTAAGAAAAGTATCTTAAGATCTTGTGGTGTTCACGTTGTAGATTCTCCAGCAGAAATTGGTAAAAAAATGGCTGAAGTATTAGGTGTAACTGCTTAATAACCTTCACATAAAATAATATTAAATCCTATTTCATTAAGTTGAAATAGGATTTTTTTATTCTAAAACATTAGCTATTCTATTTCAAAAAATTAATTAGGAAGAGGATACGTTTATTGTTACTCACAATAAGATAGTGTCAAACAAAAATGAGACGCGTAGCAATCACCGGCTTTCCGGCTTTGAAAAGAGGGAGGTTAGTGTTTGTAAACAGGAATACTAAAATTATAGGGTTGAAAAATTAAAAATCACAATCTTTCAATTTCTAATTCCAACCTATCAATAAAAGCAATAATTTAAACTAATTTCTGGTACGTTTTCCACCATAAATCTGGCATTTCATTTTGCTGTGCAGCCTGATACGCTTCATAAGTACAAGGTATCATGAAATGACGTTGAAATTTCAATTTCTCAGAATTTGGGTAAGGTACTTCCATCCACCATCTAGCAGATTTATTACTTTTATAGAAGATAATTTCATCTTTAAAATCATCTATTGACACGCGATATTTTGTGTATTTCTTTTTAGTACATTTTGGATAATCACCATTTCTATGATTAACGCCCTCAACAAAGTACCAAACCATTTGTGCTACTAAATTAGCATCTTGTTTTACGAATAAATCAGTCGAATTAAAATTAAAGATACCTAAACTGGTTAGTTTATCACTTAACCCTGCATAACGCATAATACTACAGGCGTCCTCTCCATAAAAACCATGAGGAGAATCTTTTGAATTCCCTTTATAATCTGATGAACGAATCGCATTTAAATCGAAACTTAAAATGTCTGAATTTCTAACTAATGGTTCTACCATTTTAGTATTAGAATAAAAATCACCTAATCTATGCGTATCAAAAAACATAGTGTTAAATAAGCTTAATTCCTCTTCTTTCACATAATATGACTGATACCCTAAGTTTGTATAATTAAACAACAAACTTGATTTATCCATTATAATTTTATTCAGCCAAGCGTTATGAGAAATTTCTCCCTCAGGATCTCCTAAATCGAATTCAGCATCAATTGTCATTAAATTAATTGTCTGTTCTAATTTTGCATATCCTTGATAAACTGCATAAGTTAAATCTTGAGACCCTCCAATTACAAGTGGAATAATGTCATGTTTAACTAATTCGGAAACAACTTCTTTTACTGCTACAAATGTATCAGCTGAGCTGTTTCCAGGTTTAATTTTACCTAAGTTATAAATTTCTGTTTGCCAACTACCACCTTCTAATTTATATATCTTATCTAAAATGTATGAAAAATCATCTTGATCAGGATTAATATCTGAATTTCTATATTCATCAACAAACACAAAAGCAACACTACCTCTTTCTAAGTTTTCAGTTGAATTTTCAACTTCAATAATCCTAGAGCCTAGCTGACTTGCTTCATACGTAGTATCACCTACGTTTATTGGTGAAAAATAAATTGATACGTCCTTCATGTATTAGATATTAGATTCTAAATATAGAATTTTATTTTTTAGCTACTACTTTTTTCTTTACAGCGGCCTTCTTTTTTGCTGGTGCTTTCTTTACTGCTGCTTTCTTTTTTGCAGGAGCTTTCTTTTTTGCTGGCGCTTTTTTAGCTACAGCTTTTTTAGATCCTTTTTTAGCCGGTTGATTTTCTGAAATCTCAATACATTGTTCGTATGAAAGATCAGCTGGCTCTACATCTTTTGGTAATTTAAAATTATTTTTAGCAATTTTTAAATAAGGTCCATATCTACCAATTAACAAGAACATTGTATCATCTTCTACAAATGTTTTTATTAATGCTTTTGCATCTGCATCTCTTTTTTCAAGAATTAATTCAACTGCTCTGTCATAAGTAATTGTATCAATATCATCTCCATTTTTCTCAGCAATTGACATAAATTTACCAGCATGTTGTACATACGGTCCAAATCTACCAACATTTATTTTCACTACTTTATCTTCAAACTCTCCAATAGTTTTTGGAAATTTGAATAACTCCATAGCATCTTCGAAAGTGATTGATGTAATAGATTGATTTTTTCTTAAAGATGCAAATTTCGGTTTATCTTCATCATCTTGCACACCAATTTGAACCATTGGTCCAAAACGACCGATTCTTACAATAACTGGTTTTCCAGATGCAGGGTCAGTTCCTAAAGCACGTTCTCCACTTGCTCTTTCAGAATTCTCTAATGTATCTTCTACTGTTTTATGAAAAGGCTTATAAAACTTATCTAACATATCAGTCCATTTTTTTAGACCTTGTGCTATATCATCAAATTCAGCCTCTACACTTGCAGTAAAGCTATATTCCATTATTTGGCTAAAGTTTTCAATTAAGAAATCTGTTACCACTCTACCAATATCTGTTGGTATTAATTTATTTTTATTACTTCCTGTATTTTCAGTTAAATTAGCTTCATTGATTGAATTATCTTGCCATTGTAACTGAATATAATCTCTTTTTATTCCTTCAGATTCACCTCTTTCAACATATCCTCTTTTTTGAATAGTTGTAATTGTTGGTGCATAAGTAGATGGTCTACCAATTCCTAACTCTTCTAATTTCTTAACTAAAGAAGCTTCAACAAATCTTGCTGGCGGTCTTGAAAAACGTTCCGTTGCATTGACGTGATTAGCTGGAATTACATCATTTTTATTAATGTCAGGTAACACACCTTCCATTTGTTCTTCATCATCATCAATTTTAGATTCTAAGTAAACTTTTAAGAATCCTTCAAATTTAATAATTTCACCTTTAGCTTGAAATTCAAGATTTTGAGGTGCGTCAATTTTAATCGTTGTTCTTTCTAATTTGGCATCACTCATTTGAGAAGCAATGGTTCTTTTCCAAATTAATGCATATAATTTTTCTTGATCAGATTCGCCTGTAATTGAATGTGTTCCAAAATCAGTTGGACGAATGGCCTCATGGGCCTCTTGTGCTCCTGAAGCTTTAGTTTTATATTTTCTAACTTGTAAAAATTCAGAACCATAAGCGCTTTCAATTTCTTTAGTTGCGCCTTTTATTGCTGTGTCAGATAAGTTTACAGAATCTGTTCTCATATAAGTAATCAAACCTGCTTCATATAACCTTTGAGCAACAGACATTGTTCTTAAAACAGAGAATCCTAACTTTAAACTAGCCTCTTGTTGTAACGTAGAGGTAGTAAATGGTGCCGTAGGCGACTTTTTAGCTGGTTTCTTTACAACATCATTAACTTTAAAACTAAAATCGTTACAGTTGTTTAAAAAGTCTTGTGCTAATTCTTTAGTTGTAAAAGGTTTTGGTAATTTAGATTTCAATTTAGAATTACCAACTTGAAATTCAGCATCAACATTGTAAAAACCAGATGTATTAAACGCTTCAATTTCTTTTTCACGTTCAACAATTAATTTAACAGCAACAGATTGTACACGACCTGCAGATAAAGATGGTCTAACTTTACGCCATAATACAGGCGACAATTCAAAACCAACTAATCTATCTAATACTCTACGTGCTTGTTGTGCATCTACTAAGTCAATATCAATACCTCTAGGGTTTTGAATTGCTTTTGTAACTGCTTCTTTTGTAATTTCGTTAAACGTAATTCTTTTATACGTTCCTTCTTTTAATTTCAAAGCTTCTTTTAAATGCCAAGAAATTGCCTCACCCTCACGATCCTCATCCGTTGCTAACCATACAGTTTCTGCAACTTTTGCTAATTTTTTCAATTCTGCAACAACTTTTTTCTTGTCAACAGACACTTCATAATTTGGTTCGAAATTATTTTCTACATCAATTGCTGTTCCTTTTTTAGCTAAATCTCTAACATGTCCATAACTGGACATCACTACGAAATCTTTACCTAAATATCCTTCAATTGTTTTTGCCTTTGCAGGTGACTCTACTATTACAAGATTTTTTGCCATAATTGTACTGAATAATCTGATTTAAAAGTGTAAAGTTACAAAATGAATTGATAAAAAAAATACTTGACTATATAATAAGTACAAAAAACATTACTTTTTATCCCCTATTATTTATAATAATACAATTTTTTAAAAAAACTAATTATTTTTTATTTTTTTTAAAAAACTAATTATTTTAGAAATTTAAACGATTTAACATTCCATTTTAAAAAAGTAAATACCTTATTTTGAGTAACTATAATGTGACGAAAAAAAGCAAGCCCAATCGAATTATAATGTAGCTTGTTTCATAGGGTTAAATTTTAGTTATCAAACTATTAAACGGAAAGCATCAGTGATAAGTAGGAAAAAACTATTTAAATTATATTAACTTTGTTACAACAAATTCAAAACCATGCTCTATATAATTCACCCTGAAAATCCTGATTCACGAAAAATTCAACTCGTAGTTGATATTTTAAACAAAGGTGGTATTATCATATACCCAACCGATAGTGTTTATAGTTTAGGGTGTAGCTTACATAAAAAAAGAGCTATTGAAAAATTAGCACAATTAAAGGGACTTAAACTAAAAAAGGCCAATTTTTCTATAATTTGTTCAGATTTAAGCCATTTAGCAGAATACACAAAGCCTATTGACAGGTCAACTTATAAATTATTAAATAAGAATTTACCTGGCCCATTTACATTTATTTTAAAGGCGTCAAGCCAAATCCCTAAATTATTTGATACGAATAGAAAATCTATTGGTATAAGAATTCCTGATAATAATATTGTAAAAGCTATAATTGAAGCTTTAGGACACCCACTCGTTACAACTTCTATTCATGATGAAGATGAAATTGTAGAATACACAACTGACCCTAGTTTAATTGAAGAGAAATGGGAGAAATTAGTTGATGGAATAGTTGATGGTGGTTATGGAAATAATATCGCTTCAACCGTTGTTGATTTAAGTGAGGATGATGTTGAAATTGTAAGACAAGGTGTGGGGATTTTAGAATACTAATTATAGTATTGCATTCAATATATTACAACAAAAAAAAGCCCGAATAAATTCGAGCTTTTTTTGTGTTAAATAATTTTAATTAATGAATTTCTTTTTCGTGCTCATCATCTGTTTCTTTTGGAAACATTTTTACAGCATCATCAAATCCTTGTTTGTGATCTAATATTTCTTCTAATTGCGAAATTGATAATTGCTTAAATAAAATCTTATTATCCTTATCTAAAACAAAGATTCTTGGCGTTGAATAAATATCGTATGTATCTGTATAGTTTAAACTTTCAATTGTCGTTAAACCAGGAATAAATGCTCTTGCATTTTTTTGAGCTTCATTGTAGACATTTTTAGTTAATCCAACATTTGTAAAAGTCAATTTTTCTTTTTGAATAAACTTCTTCCACGCTTCAAAGTCATCACCTGTTGCTTTTGAAACTGCATAAATTTCAATTCCTCTTTCTTTAAACTTTGCATCATACAATTTCTGTAATTTTGGTGTTGTTTTTTTACAATGTCCACAGTTTGGATCCCAAAAATATAAAATTTTGTATTCTGCTTTAATTTGATAAAAGTCAATCCAATTTTTTTCAGTTGAATCTGGCAAAATTAATCTTGGTGCATAAGCGCCAACAACAATTGGTCTTAACTTATCAGCTCTTTCACAAACTTTAGACAAACTAGCATCACTCATCCAAAATGCTTTTGTTACTTCTTTTGGACAGTAATATGTATCCGCCATAGCAACAAATACTTTATCCATTCCCATAATTTGAGACTGCTCATACTTATTTGTAACAAAATGAACTATGTAATTAAAAGCAGTTCCTTTTGGTGATGTTCTCTTAATTAAATTTGTAGTATAACTAATTATAGAATCAGGTATTTGCAACATCACAACTTTAGAATAATATTTTTCTAATCTACTATGAAAAGCAGGTGTTCTTACAATATCATCATTTGTTAAGTCTACGTTATCCCAATAATGAGCCATGTTATAATTGTACAAAAATGATGAATCTGTAATTACGCCATTCTCGTTTTTAGGCGCCTCTGGTATTTTAATATCTATAGACATACCAACCATTTTACCTATAAATAAATTTGGATTTGTTTTAGCTAACTCTTTTTGAAAGTTAATCACTTCATTATTAATATCCGTTAACTGTTTTCTAATTTTTGTTTTTTCAACTTCATCTGTAATTTTATCAAACCCTTTTGATAACTTATCAGACAACGTTCTACTAGCAGTCATTTTTTTGATGTACTTATAAAATAATTCATTGTTTTTTGACTTATTCACAACCATAGATCCCATGATGTTTTTGGTATCTTTAATTTCCATGTCCACTTTTTCATTATCAATAATAAACTGTACCAATTGTGGACCAGGTAAAATTAAGGCATAAAGACCTGACGGGTGTTTTGAAGACTCAAAATGAACAATGCCGTTTTTCACATCAGCAGTATCTGCATAATATAATTTTTCACCAAAGTATTTTGCTAACTTCATAGTTTTAACACTATCTGGTAAGTTGGACACTTTAAATTGAATATCTTGTGCTTGACCTACAAACGAAAAAATCATTAATGCAATTAGCATTGTAATTTTCTTTGTCAATAATTGTATTATTTTTCCTATCATTTTCTTAAAATTGTTTTGTTGTTTCATAAAGGACGCTATAAAAATATAAAAGGTGATTAGTTTAACAAAATTTTAACTTTTAACGCATTTAAATTCAGCTTTCATTATCTACATTTTACTGAGGGTCAACATCAATCACTACTCTAATTGATCTAAAATCATATTCTGCTAAAAACTCTTTTTGCTTTTGCATGATGATGTCTTTCACTTTTTGAGCAGAAGCAGTACGTTCAAATTTTATAGTTATATTTTGTAAGTAATTATTTCTAACCCTAGCTACCATAGGAACTTCTGGTCCTAAAACACGTTCTTTAAATACTTCTTTCAATTTTTGAGCCAAAAATTGAGCACCAAATTGTAAAACATCACTTTTTCTATGTCTTAATTGAATATTAATTATTCTATAAAACGGAGGGTAGTTAAAGTTTCTACGTTCAATAATCTCCTGTGTATACATACCGACATAATCGTTCTGCATTACTTTTTGTATAATCCAATGGTTAGGTTCAAAAGCTTGAATGATTACTTTTCCCCTTTTAGATTTTCGACCTGAACGACCAGCCACTTGTGACATTAACTGGTATGATCTTTCAAATGCTCTATAGTCAGGAAACTTTAGCATTTGGTCAGCACTTAAGATACCAACTAAACCTACATTCTCAAAATCTAATCCTTTTGTTACCATTTGAGTTCCTACTAGAATGTCAATTTCTTTTTGTTCAAAATCGTTAATTATAGTTGCATAAGCATCCTTAGCTCTTGTGGTATCCAAATCCATTCTTTTAACTTTGGCATTTGGCAAATACACGCCTAATTCGTCTTCAATTTTTTCGGTACCAAAACCAAGCATTTTTAGTTTATGACTACCACATGCACCACATGTTGCTGGAGGTGAAAGATAATACCCACAGTAATGGCATTTCAATACATTCGCTGATTTGTGATATGTTAAAGAGACGTCACAATTCTTACATTGCGGTGTCCAACTACACATTTCACAACTCCATAATGGCGTATACCCTCTACGGTTTTGAAATAATATTAATTGCTCACCTCTTTCTAAAGCTTCTTCCATCTCTTTTAACAAGAAAGAAGAAAAGTGAGACTTCATTGTTTTCTGTTTATTCTCTTTGACTAAATCTGCACATTGAATTTCTGGCATTTGAACGCCTCCAAATCTTTCGAACAATTCAACTAGACCATACTTACCTTCTTTGGCATTAAAATAAGTTTCAATTGCTGGTGTTGCTGACCCCATTAAAACTTTAGCATTATGTTGAGCTGCTAATACAACACTTACATCTCTGGCATTATACCTTGGTGACGGATCGTATTGTTTAAAAGAGTTTTCATGTTCCTCATCCACAATAATTAACCCTAATTTTTGGTAAGGTAAAAAGATAGAAGATCTTGCACCTAAAATTATTCTAAATTGATTCTGATCGTTATTTAATACTTTATTCCAAATTTCAATACGCTCATTTTGATTAAACCTACTATGGTAAACACCTACTAAGTCGCCAAAATAATGACGCAATCTATTAATCAACTGAGCCGTTAAAGCAATTTCAGGTAACAAATACAATACTTGCTCACCTTTATCTAAAGCTTCTTGAATTAATTTAACGTAAATTTCTGTTTTACCTGAAGAGGTTACCCCGTGTAATAAGACGACTGGTTTTGTTTCAAATAAAGTTTTAGTTTCAGTATAAGCTCTATGTTGATTTTCTGATAATTCTTTAATAGAACTCACTTCAGAGTTTAACTCTTCTAACCTTGTAACTTCAGCCGTAAAAATATCTATAATTCCTTTTTTATTCAAGGTTGCTAAAGAAGAATCTGAAGCACCTGCAGTAATTAATTCTTTTTTAAGAACAGGTATTTGAACGCCTCCTCCCCAATTTGTTAATTGAACAACTCTTAATAACGTTTCTACTTGTTTTTTATTTTTAGATGACGATTCTAAATCATTTAATATGACTCCTAAGTCTTCATCTGTTTTAATTCCAGTATCAATTTGTACAAACGATTTATATTTTGGACGATATTTAGCTGTTAATTCTTCAGAAACGATAGCTGCTTTCTTTTCAATTAATTTCTTAATTAAAGGTTGAATACTTTTAATTTGTAGAATTTCAGAGACTTCTTTTAAGGTCAATTCATCCTGCAATTCAATGGCCTCAATAATTAAATATTCTTGATCTGTTAGTTTACCATAATCTCTATCAAATTCTGGATGAATACTAACTTTTGTTTCACTTCCTAATTTAAAATTTGAAGGTAATGCAGCATTCATCACATCTCCAATATTTGCCAAATAGTAATTAGAAATCCATTTCCATAATTTGAATTGATTTGCAGTTACTATCGGTTGATCATCTAAAATTGATTCAACATACTTAACTTGATAATTCTGAGGTGCTGATTCGTGAATATTAACAACCACACCAGTATATAACTTACTTTTACCTAAGGGCACAATAACCCTAATTCCAATTTGAATTGAATCATTTAACTCAAAAGGTAAGCGATACGTATAAGTATTTGGAATACTCAATGGTAAAATTACATCTACAAAATATGTTTTTCTTTCTGACACGTCTCAAAAATACTCTTTTTGAATTGAATTTTAATTAATAAGTACAAAAAAAGGGCGTAAAAAACGCCCTTACTAATTACACTCAATACTATAACCTATTTATAAGGCCAATTAGAATAACCTCCTTTTAAATTATAAACTACTTTAAAACCCATTGAAGTCATTATTTTTTTTGCACCACCTGACCTTCCTCCTGATCTACAATACACATAAACAGGCTTATCTCTATCTAATTTTGCAACATCATCTTTAAATGTATCACTATAATAATCAAGTTGTATTGCATTCTCAATTTTTCCAGCTGCAATTTCACCTTTGGTTCTCACATCCAAAATAACACCTACCTTTTTATCGATTAAAGTCTTAAATTCTTCTGCTGTAACATCCCTTGAAATAATTGAAATTGGATTTTCTACAGATTCAATACTTGTTTCTTCAACATCTTTTGTTGAACCGCATGAAAAAGCAATTAAACTTATAGCTAAAGTGAAAATTGAAATTCTTAATTTATTCATAGTATTACTATTTGTTGTTAAATACAAAGTTACGACTTGATGTGGCTTATCACTGTTACTTATATCACATTAATCAATAAGGTAAGTATTAAATACATATTCAGTTGGTATTATTCCCCTAAATAAAAAGGTTAAATCAACCCTAATCAGATAAATTCTGAAGACAATAATTAGAAACTAAAAAGTCCCAAAACAAACTATGCTTTAGGACTTTTAATATTTATATTTTTTCTTAAATTATTATCCAAATACTTTTTCAGACACTAAATTTAAAGCCTCATTTAATCCACTAGCATTTTTACCACCTGCAGTTGCAAAGAAAGGCTGACCGCCTCCACCTCCTTGAATTAATTTAGATGCTTCTCGAACTAAATTCCCAGCATGTAACTCTTTTTCTTTGGCAATGTTTTCAGCGATAATAATTGTTACTGTTGCTTTACCATCAGATTTACCACCAATTACACCAACAAAGTTTTCTAACTCTCCTTTTAACTGGAAACATAAATCCTTAATTGAACCACCATCTAAATCTAAAATAGTAGATAAAAAATTGATTCCTGCTTTATTTTCAACTTGTGATAACAATCCTGCTTTTAAACTTTTTACTTTCTCTTTTTGTAATTTTTCAATTTCTTTTTGAAGTAAATTATTCTTCTGCATTAACTCTTCAATTGACGATACCAAATTTTTTGGTTTTTTCAACATAGTCGAAATTTCGTCAAATTGACTTGCCCTTGTCTTATAATATGCTTCAGCTGTAATTGAAGTAATAGCTTCTACTCTTCTTATACCTGCAGCAACAGAAGATTCTGAAACAAATTTAAACATACCGATACTAGATGTGTTTTCAACATGTGTTCCGCCACATAACTCAACAGAACCGTCAAACTTAATCACACGAACTAAATCACCATATTTTTCACCAAACAAAGCCATTGCTCCCATCTCTTCTGCTACAGAAATAGGCACTGCTCTTTTTTCATTTAACTTTGTATTCGCTTTTATAGCGTTATTTACTTTATCTTCAATCAATTCTAATTCTTCATCAGTTACTTTTGAAAAATGTGAAAAATCGAAACGTAAATAATCAGAATTTACTAAAGATCCTTTTTGCTCTACATGCGTTCCTAAAACTTCTCTTAAAGCATGATGCAATAAGTGTGTTGCAGTATGGTTTGCTTCTGATAATCTTCTTTTTTCAGCACCAACAACAGCTTTAAACAATTTAGTAAGCTCTTTTGGTAAATCTTTTGCAGAATGTACAATTAAGTTGTTTTCTTTTTTCGTGTCAAAAATAACAACCGTTTCATTATCGTTTTTAATAATTCCTTTATCACCAACTTGACCTCCACCTTCAGCATAAAAAGGAGTAATATTAAATACCAATTGGTAAAATTCTTTTTTCTTTTGAATTACCTTTCTATATTTTGTAATGTAAACATCAGCCTCTAATAAATCGTAACCTATAAACTCTTCAACATCATCTTCTCTTAATACTACCCAATCATCTGATTCTATTTTAGATGCTGCTCTTGAACGGTCTTTTTGTTTTGTTAATTCAATTTGAAAACCTGTTTCATCAACTTTTAAGTTGTTTTCTGATGCAATTAATGACGTTAAATCTAAAGGGAACCCAAATGTATCATATAATTCAAAAACATCTTTCCCATTTAATTCCGTTAAGTTATTAGATGTTGCGTTACTTATTAATGAATCTATTTTTTTAATACCTTGTTCTAAGGTTCTAAAAAAGCTAAGTTCTTCTTCTTTAACAACTTTTTCAATTAAATCTTTTTGTTTAATTAATTCAGGGAAAGCATCTCCCATAACATCAGCTAATTTTTCTACTAATGTATAAAAGAAAGGTTCTTTTAAATTCAATGTTTGATATCCGTATCTTACAGCACGTCTTAAAATTCTACGAATAACATAACCAGCACCATTGTTTGATGGTAACTGCCCGTCTGTAATAGAAAAAGCAATCGCTCTAATGTGATCTGCAATAACACGCATTGCAATATCATTCGTTTCACTTTTACCATATTCAATCCCTGAAGCTTTAGAAATATGTTGAATTAAATATTGAAATAAATCTGTATCATAATTAGACTGTACACCTTGCATAACCATAGCTAAACGTTCTAAGCCCATACCAGTATCAACATGTGTGTCTACTAATTCAACTAACGACTTATCCGTTTTACGGTTAAATTGCATAAATACAAGATTCCAAATTTCTATCACTTGAGGATCTTCCATATTAACCAAAGACTTTCCGTCAACTTTAGCTTTTTCAGAAGCATCTCTAATATCCACATGAATTTCAGAACAAGGCCCACAAGGTCCTGTTTCTCCCATTTCCCAAAAATTATCAGCTTTATTAGCTAAAATAATTCTATCTTCATCAATATATTTTTTCCAAATATCATAAGCGTCTTGGTCCATTGCAGTACCGTCAGCTTTATCACCTTCAAAAACAGTGACGTATAATGTTGATTTATCAATTTTATATACTTCTGTCAATAATTCCCAAGCCCAAGCAATTGCTTCTTCTTTAAAATAATCACCAAAAGACCAATTACCTAACATTTCAAACATAGTATGATGATACGTATCAACACCTACTTCTTCCAAATCATTATGTTTACCTGAAACTCTTAAACATTTTTGTGTATTTGCAATTCTTGAATCTTTAGGCTGATTATATCCTAAAAAATAATCCTTAAATTGATTCATTCCTGCATTTGTAAACATCAATGTTGGGTCATTCTTCACTACCATTGCGGCAGACTTTTCAATCTTGTGACTTTTAGTAGCATAAAAGTCCATAAACTTTTGGCGAATTTCAGTGATTTTCATACAGTTAGAATGTTAAATGATTGTTAATTTACTAAATCAAGTTTACAAATTTATTCTATTTACTTAACTTTGCACACTGATTAACGAATTATTGATAAATATTTTAATTATTTAAATAGTTTTAACACTAATCATTATGAGTAAAAAAGAAAAATTTAAATTTAATCAAGATACTTTATCTTACGACAAAGTAGAGAGAACTTGGGGAGAAAGAGTTTTAAAATCTTTATTAATTATTGCACCTGCCATAATTTTAGGCTTTGTATTTCAATTCACTCTTAACAGTTGGTTTAAATCTCCAAATGAAATAGCACTAGAAAAAGAGAACATCTTTTTAAAACAAAAATTAGACAACCATTCAGAGCAATTAATTAATGGTGTAAAAATAATTGAAAATTTACAGAAAAACGATAACGAATTATATAGAACTATATTAAATGCTGAACCTTTTACTAAAAACTTAGGAACTGGTGGTACAGATAATAGTGAGATTTATAAAAAGCTTGAAGGTCATGATTTTTCTAAACAATTGATTAGTAATTCAAAAAGATTAAAAAAATTACAAATGTTAATCTACTCCCAGTCGTTATCACATGATGAGTTAATTAAGTTAGCTAGAGAAAAAGAAAAAATGCTAGCTCACATTCCAGCTATACAACCTATAGCAAATAAAGACTTAAGAAAAGCTGCTGGTGGTTATGGTTGGCGTGATGATCCAATTTACCATACACAAAGAATGCATTGGGGATTAGATTTCACATGCAATACAGGAACTCCTGTTTATGCTTCAGGAAATGGGAAAATTGTTTCAATAGAAAAGAAAAGATGGGGTTATGGTAAGAGTGTTATAATTGATCATGGTTATGGTTACAAAACAAGATATGCGCATTTAAGTAAATTTGAAGTTAAACTAGGTCAAACTGTAAATCGTGGTGAAGTAATTGGTTTAGTTGGTTCTACTGGTAAATCTACTGGCCCACACCTTCATTATGAAGTGATAAAAAATGGTGATAAATTAAATCCAATTAATTATTTCCATAATGATTTAACGCCTGATGAATATGAAAAAATGTTAGAAATATCTTCTAATTCTAATGTTACTTTTGATTAAAACCTAAAGAACATTTACTGTTTTTAAGTACTCTAAAATTTAACCTTAAATCTTAACTGCTTTGAGGTTTTTTTTTATCTATATTTGTTGTAATGTATACTAAGTTTCAAAATCAATTAAATTTTAATCTAGATTCAAAAATTTATCTTGCCATTAGTGGAGGGATAGACTCTATGGTTTTGTCACACCTACTCCACTATTTTAATATCGAGCATACGTTATTACATTGTAATTTTAACTTGAGGGCTGAAGCATCAAATAAAGATGAGCAATTTATTATTGACTACGCTAAATCAAAACACATTAAACATCACACCATTTCGTTTGATACTAAATCAGAATCAGTCCTACGAAAATTAAACACACAAGAATGCGCACGCGTTTTAAGGTATGATTGGTTTAACACCTTTTTAGCTAAAGATGACAATTCAATTTTATTGACAGCTCATCATTTAGACGATTCTATTGAAACATTTTTTATAAATACATTGAGAGGTACAGGCTTAACAGGACTGTCTGGAATTGCCAATGGAAAAAATAAAATTTACCGTCCACTATTAAAATTTACAAAATCTGAAATTATAGCATTTTCTGATTCTGAAAATATTAATTTCAGAGCAGATGAATCCAATAAGTCTGATAACTATTTAAGAAATAAATTACGACATCACATTGTACCAGAATTAAAAGAATTAAGTGTCAACTTAACAGAAAAAATGGATACCATGATGACTGAATTAAACGCTATAGATTTGTTTATTTCAGACTTTATCCATTCATTTAAATCTGAACATAATTTTAATATTGAAAAGATAAATACGCTACCTGAATTCATGTGGTATAAGTTATTTACAGATTGTGGTGTAAGTAGAAAAAATAATTTTGAAATTATTAAATTAATTAAAAGTCATACTGGTTCAACTTATAAAACCGCAACACATACTTTATTGAAAGACCGAACGGAATTATTCATTTCTAAAAATGAAGTACTACTTCCTATTAATTTACAAGTAGAAGTTAATACAACAGTAGTTGAAGTTTATGATGGACAATTAGTGTTTGAACAAATAAATGACATTGATTCTATTGTATTCAATAATAACTCAGCCTATTTAGATTTTGAAACATTAGCGTTTCCTTTAACCATTAGAAATTGGCAACAAGGTGATAAAATTCAACCTTTAGGAATGAAAAACAGATCAAAATTAATCTCGGACGTATTGATTAATAAAAAAATAAATAACTTTAAAAAAGAAAAACAGTTAGTTATTCAATCAAATAATAAAACTGTTTGGCTAGTTGACCTTATGGTTTCTGAGAAGTTTGCATTAAGCAAAAAAACTAAAATTGCATTTAAAATCAGTTCCATAAAATATTAATACATAAAAAACGTTAATCAGTCTAACTTATTATTAATTTTGGCGCGTGATAAAAAAAGCACTTTTACATATTATTTTCATACTTGTTAGTACAATTACTTATACACAAACTATAAATGTATCTGGTAAGGTAACAGACAATAAAAATAGAGCGATAAAAGGAGCGATAATTAAAGTCACTGGCACAAGTCAAAAATATTTCACAAATTCAAAAGGAGAATTTCATTTTACTTTAGCTTCAGGCTATACATACACAGCTAAATTTATTGCGATTAACTATAAATCTGCTAAAAAAAGTTTTAACTTAGGTAGTACACCTATCAATTTAGGTATTATAAAACTAACGCAAGAGGTATTAGACTATGTTATAATAGAAGGTGAATCTTTTGATGGTGCAATTGAAAAAATTAAACCACCTAAAATTGGAACAATTCCATCTGGAACTGGAAATTTTGAAGATTTTATTAAAGTTGCAGGTTTAGGCGTAAGTACCAACAATGAATTAACATCTAACTATAATGTTAGAGGAGGAAATTATGATGAAAATTTAATTTACATTAATGGGATCGAAATATACCGTCCATTTTTAGCACGCTCAGGTCAGCAAGAAGGACTTAGTTTTATAAACTCTGTATTTGTAGATAATATCTATTTTTCTGCAGGAGGGTTTAATGCTAAATATGGAGACAAATTATCATCAGTTTTAGATATTAAATACCGTACGCCAATAAAATTTAAAGCATCAGGTCAATTAAGTTTAATGGGAGCACAAGCACATATTGAAGGTGTATTTGGAAAAGCAAATAGAGGAAATTTTATGACCGGAGCTAGATATAGAGCAAATTCATATTTATTAAATAGTTTACCTACCCAAGGAGATTATAATCCTACTTTTTTTGATTACCAATTAATTTCAAATTACATCACATCTTATGATTCTGAAAATAGATATCAAAAGTTATATTTTTTAGGTCATTTCTCTACTAACAAATATCATTTTGCTCCAAAAACTCAAAAATCCACTTTTGGAACAGTAAACAAAGCTTATGAATTAAAGGTTTATTATGATGGTCAAGAGGAAACTAAATTTGAGACATTTACTGGTGCTTTAGGCTATCAAATGAGATTAAGTGAACGTTTGAATTTACATTTTGTAATCTCTTCATTCAATTCAAACGAAAGTGAAAACTTTGATATTGGAGCTGAATATTGGATTAATGAATTAGAAAGCGACCAATCAAAAGATGAATTTGGGGATTCAACTTCAAATATTGGTGTAGGTGGTATGTTAAACCATGGCAGAAATAACCTGAATGTTTGGATTGCAAATGCTTATCATTATGGTAAATATGATTTTAGAACTAAAAAAAATAAACAAAAAAACACGTTTAGCTATTCTGATTTAAAATGGGGTGCAAAACTTCAACACGAATCATTTCATGACAAATTAAGCGAATGGCGTTTATTAGATTCTGCAGGATACATTGTTCCAAACAAGAACCCTACACTTGAATTATTAGATGTTATTAAAACGAATAATATAGTCGAAAGTGAAAGAATAACATCCTATTTTCAATATACATACAACTTAATAAAACGAAAAGATGTACCGCTCAACCTTAAAACTAAAGTAAGAACTGATACTGGTCATTTTTTCATATATGTAAAAGACACCTTAAAAAACAGCCCCTCAAAGTTATCCTTTACTGTTGGCGAAAGAACAGGGCTTAGAACTTATAATAATGACTTTTGGTTTACACCACGTGCAAGCGTCTCATTTACGCCACGTATGTACTTATTGAATGAAGACAGTACAATTACTAGACGAAATGTAAAGTTTAAATTTTCATCTGGATTATATTATCAGCCTCCACTTTACCGTTCTATGCGTGACTTATATGGAAATATCAATCCAAATGTTGTCGCTCAAAAAAGTTGGCATAATGTATTAGGAGCTGAGGTATTTTTTAAGATGTGGGGACGTCCATTTAAATTCATAGCTGAGGGGTATTATAAATATTTATGGGATATAAACCCTTATGAAATTGATAATGTAAGAATTAGGTATTACGCAAAAAACAATTCAAAAGCCTATGCTTACGGAGTGGATGCTAAAATTAATGGTGAATTTATAAAAGGCGTGGAATCATTCTTTAAGATTGGTTTCTTACAGTCGAAAGAAGACATTTTAGATGATTCATATAAGATATACTTAAATTCAGTTGGTGATACAATCATTCCTGGTTTCACATCTAATAACGTAGCTGTAGATTCAATTACGAACTACCCAGGTTACATTCCAAGACCAAGTGAACAAATGTTAACTTTCTCAGTGTTTTTTCAAGATCAAATGCCAAAGTTTGAAAACTTAAAAGTATCGATTAATGTATTATTTGGGACACCACTTCCTTATGGCCCCCCAACTTATGAAAGGTATAAAGATGTATTAAGAACAAAGGCGTATTTCAGAACTGATTTAGGATTTATTTATGATATTATAAATAACAATAACCGTTCAAAATTTAAAACTAAAAAGGTATTAAAAGGGATTGATAGATTATCATTAAGTTTTAATGTGTTTAACTTAATGGACATTAACAATACTATTTCTTATCAATGGCTACAAGATATTACAGGTAACTATTATGCTATTCCAAACCGTTTAACCGGTAGAAGAATGAATTTAAAATTAGTGGTTGAGTTTTAAGATCTTAGATTAAATAATATTTTTATCATTGATGAAATGATGACATTTCAGTATAACATATCAATTTAGACCATTACGATTATAATTACAATACATTTTCACAATATTTATAATATAACAATGAACAAAATAATACTAAATATATTCATCCTTCTTACCTCAACAATTGGACTAACACAAAACAAAACCAACACTTCAGACAATGTAAATCCTGGAGAAAAATCAGTAATCACGCCCAAACAACAAATTAACCAAATGCATAATAGCGCATTACTGATTAGGTTAAAGACTAGAAAAAATTCTATTGCTGCACTACGAAAATCTGGACAAAATAAAAAGGCAGACAAAATAGAAAGTAGACAAGCTGAATTCAACACCAAAGTAATCAATGCTTTTAAAACTAATTTTGACTTTTGTCCTACGTATTTTTTTTATAGTGATTACTCTCAGGCTATTATGGATAAGAAATTTGAAGATGTAGAATTTCTTAATGACAGTTTACAATATGACCCAAACATAACATTCAATAACAAATCCTTTCTAACTGCAGAATTTGGATTAATTGAACAGGACACAGCGCGCTATTTTGACGGTTATTATCATACTACAAGTGAAGGTAATGGACTTGAGAAAAGAACAAAATATAACGGTGGACCAAATATGTCATTCAGGGCATTGATTATTAAGAATGAACAATTCTTACAACTTGGAAGACCATTTCCATATTATGCAAGAACGCTTAGTTCATTACCCATATTTAAACGTCAACCAAAAACTGTTATCAAAAAAATGAATGATCAATTACATAGTTTTTATCAAAGCATAAACAACTAATCTAAATAGACTCATTACCATCACTACCTCCAAAACAAGGAGAATTACTCAAGTATATTACTAAAAAAAGCACACTTTTATACTAAAAGTGTGCTTTTTTTAATTTATATACTATTCTAATCCTTCTATTATAATATCAAGATTTGCAGAAGTTGTTGCTAACATATTAATTGGATAAACAGTACCTTGCGTAGGTGTAACATCTAGCAACCCATAATATAATTGCCCGTTCTCAACAGAAATAACAATAATATTCATAGGAACATCTGCTAAATGTGTTTCAGTAATCACATTATTAGATATAGTTCCCCAAGGTGATACTCCCGTAGGCCATACAGAATTTTGATTTTTAAATACTGCAAAGGCAGTAGTATTAGAATCATTTAAACCAGTAAGTCCGGTTAAATTAAAAGTACAATCAAAATAATTCACGAACATAAAAGCATCAATATTTCCCCATCCTAAAGAATCTAATTCAATAGAATAAGTATCATCTGCAGAGCTAAAAGTAAAATTAGAAAGTGTAGGACTCCATATCGTATCTACTTGCTCCCAGTTTGCCGAATCAACTTCTGGTCCTCCAAAAAATAAATCCATATTTTGATCTTGTGCTTGTGCAGGAATTTCAAAATTTAACACCACACCATCAGTTACTAATAAAGCATTACCATTACTGGTAGCTTCAATAAAAAATTGTCCCCCAGAATTTAAAGCTACCGAACCACTAATAGGATAAATCCCTGCTTGAATCATTTCTTTAGTTGAATAAACTTCTTTTATAATGATATCTATAGGACCTGTGGTAATGGAATTGTCAATGTTTGAAAATGCATTAGCAGGAATAGTCAGTACAGATCCTTTTTGAGTTGTAAACGTACCACCTAGATCTGCTGAAAATTGGAACTCATCAGCTTGTGACGCCCAAGTATTAAAATATGCAATTGTGCTTAAAAAAGTAGGCGCAGGATCTTCTGGAGTTACAATTGGTGTTGTCTCTTCATTTTCTTCTTCTGGTTCAATAGTCTTTTTTTTGCACGCATAAAAAGCTACTGCACAAATAAGAGTTAAGGGTAAAATTAATCTTTTCATAATGATTTAGTTTATAGTTATATTTATAATAACGTTAATACTATTGTATTAGTTGGTTAATTATAAGTATTTTAAATAAACAATAACTCATGAAGGTTTTACATGGCGGTTATGCCAGAAGGAGGCTGTAAAATGATGCTCTTTGATATTAATACTACAATACAACATCCTAAATAAAAATGCACTAATGGCTTTATCCATTTTGAAGTTATATATAGCTGAAGAAAACATTAATTTACATAAAGAATGCCAATAATGCATTTTCTATTTATTGGAATGATCGGCAGTTGTACTTGAACAAACAACCTTAATTTTAGTCAAAATACGGTTATAGAACCATATCCGGTATATTGAACATTTTAACTAAAGGTAAATCGTAAAATTCAATACTTTTTATGTACTTGATTTTAACACTTAAACCAATCACATTATTTAATTAACTCTGTTTATCAATCAAAATAACTTACATTTGGGCTATGGGAAAATTAATAGCTTTAGATTACGGAAAAAAAAGAACTGGAATTGCTACCACTGATGATTTACAAATCATTGCAACTGGTCTTACAACAGTTGATTCTAAACAATTATTTAATTTCCTAATGAAACATTTGGCTGATAATGACATAGACGAAATTATTTTAGGATTTCCAAAGCGTTTAAACAACGACCCTACTCACAATACATTACCTGTTATACAACTTAAAGAAAAATTAGAAAAAGTATTTCCAAGATACAAAGTTCAATTAATAGATGAACGTTTTACCTCTAAGATGGCTAAACAAACTATGCTTGCCAGTGGATTAAAAAAGAAGCAAAGACAAAACAAAGCTTTAGTTGATGAAATTTCTGCTACTATTATTTTGCAATCTTATATGGAAAGTAGAGCTAATAATGCTCTACCAAATTTTAATTTCTAACTAAAAATTTGTACCTTATTAAATATGAAATCAATTTTAAACTTAATTGTTAATCAATTTACTTTTTTTCCTCATAATAAAATAAGACTTCCTTATTCAGAATGGCCTACCTATGCTTCTGAAAAATGGCTTAAAACATCAGACAATGAAAATTTACAAACCGTATATTTTGAACATCCAAATGGTAAGACTGAGGACTTAATAATTTACTTTCATGGTAATACGGGGAATATGTTTAGTCATAACAGATTTGATCATGCCAATGAATTTTATAAGTTAGGGCCTAATGTCTTATTTATAAGTTATAGAGGGTTTTCAAAAAGTACAGGATCATCAAGTGAAGCTGGTGTTTATATAGATGGGGAAACTGCGCTAAACTATGCTAATGAAACGTTAAATTATGCCAATAAAAATATTTTTATTTTCGGACGCTCATTAGGTACTACTGTAGCAACACACATTTCTCAAAATAGAAATTTTAAAGGTGTTTTATTAATTACACCATTAACAAACGCTAAAGATATGGCTAAGTTCATGGGATATGGTTATGTTAGCTTCTTAGTTAAAAACGCATTTAATTCTTTAAGAAAAATTAAAAAATTAAAATCAAAATTATTAATTATCATAGGAACAATTGACAAAGTAACACCGCCAGAAATGGGTATTAAATTATTTAAAAAATATAAAGGACCTAAAGAGTTGATTACCATAAAAAAAGGAGGACATAATAATTTACAAATTATGGAAAGTCAGAAGTTTTGGAATGGAATTGATACTTTTGTAAATAAATAAAACCCCATGATTGAGAATCAAAAATTTGAAAAATTAGATTTTACGTCAACTCCCATCAAAGTTGATGAATATGATAATTGTATATTTCAAAGTTGCCATTTTGAAAATCAAGACCTTATTAATTTTACATTTGTAGATTGTGAGTTTATTGACTGTAATTTGAGTTTAATAAAAACAAATAATACAGCTTTTAAAACTGTTAAATTCATAAATTGTAAATTACTTGGTGTTGACTTTAGTGAATGTAATACGTTTTTATTGAATATGAGTTTTGAATCATGCTTTATGAATCTCACTTCATTTTACCAATTAAAATTTAAACAAAAAACTTTTAAAAATTGTAGTTTAAATGAAACTGATTTTACAGAATCAGATTTAAGTGAATCAGTTTTTGAAGATTGTGACTTAAAACGCGCAATTTTTGACAGATCAATTTTAATAAAAACAGATTTTAAAACTGCTTTTAACTTTAGCATTGACCCTAGTAATAACAGAGTAAAAGGTGCTCAGTTTTCAAAAACAAATTTATCAGGATTGCTATCAAAATATCAATTAAAAATTAGTTAATCCAATTCAAACTATATTTTTCATTATCTTATGCAACTAATTGACTTAACTTTAAGTCTAATTATATATAAAACCCATATTTATGAAATTGAATAAGTTACTTTCAAAAGGAAAACTCACTGTATTAATTTTCTTTTTATTTAGTATTTCCACTCTTTTTTCACAAGAAAACTGTAGTAATGGAATTGATGATGACGGAGATGGCTTAATTGACTGTCTTGATCCAGATTGTCTTACAAGTCCTGATTGCCCTGCTTTTGGAGTGCCAGGTGGTTGTTTACCTATTGGGTATTACCCTGATATTATTGGATCTGAAACAGGATATAAAGTAGCAAATCAAATTGCAGATACACAGATTCCTATTACAGCTGGTTCAGAAAGAATTACATTAGTTATTCAAGGTGTATACCAACAAGGCGCTATCGTAAATCAAACAGCAATTAATGATGTTAATTACGGTGAAGAACGAATAGTTTGGGGACGAGTTGAGATTGACCTTATCACACAAACTTCTTCGGGTTGGGTAGAATACTTGTCTAACAATAACGATTCAAGGCGTTTTTCATGGGTTGACGAAGCATTAAGTACAGCTATGACAAGTTCATACACTACAGTTGGTCATGACTTTGGTGAATTAACAGATTTTGAATTCTCATTTAACCAAGTAGGAACAGATTTAACTGTTGGTTGTAGTAGACCTGATGTTGATATTTCATATTTCACTTTAAACTATGGTAACTCAGCAACACAATCATTGACAAGAATTGATGGACAAGATCCAACTCAATATCCTGTTTATATGGGAACAGGAACTTATTCTCAAACAATTGACATGTTACCAGTACCTAACAATCCTAACTATGTAATCATTAGAGGTTTTGGAATTAACCAAAATAGATATGGAACAAATGGAGTCATGGTAAATGATACACGTGAAGAATCTTTAGTAATAAAGTATATTGTATGTGATTTAAATACAATGACAGCTTCTGGTATTATGACTGTAAATGGCGGTAATATTCCAGCAATGAACACATCATTAACATTTACTGATTATGATATTACCTCTGGTTTACCCATTGTTGGAAACTCAACTTTAGGTGGCGATTTTGCAGGTAATATATTACCTCCAAATCAAATTACAGTAAGTGATATGACTATTCAAGTTATTGGAGACCAAATTACAATTACAAGGTCAAATGTTTTTGGAAACGATTGGAATGAAATGTATTATGTAGAATTTTTAAGATACTCCGACCAACCATATTCTTCTTCATTTTTTATTACCAAAAACGCCTACAGTTCACCTTATGATATTGGCTATTCTAGCTCAGGCGTTTCTGGATTTGTGGATTTTACAATTCCTCCTGGTTCAAAAAGAGCTTATGTTGAAATGAGAGGAAATGGATGTTACAGTAGTTTAAACCTAGTAGGACCAACTACATCATCTTCTAGTATTACAAATGATAACCAAATGTATGCTTTTTCAGAAATTAACTTAGACTTAAACCAAAGTACAGGTTACTACGCCACTTTAACAACAGCGACACAACAACAAATTTACGCTTGGCAAAATGTAGCATTTGGACAAGGAAACATTAATGCTTCTCCAGTTTACGGGCAATTACCAAACAGTAATGAACAAATTGATTTTGAAATAATCGGTGCAAGTACATTACGGGTTCATTTAACAAATGATATTATTGCTTATGAGCGTATCATTCAAACCACTTTTTTAGGATCTAAAATCAATTTAGTTTATAGTTCTTTCATTCAAAACCCTACTATTTTCACAGGGTGTGATAGTGTTTGGTTTGACATGGAGATATGTAACTCGGGAGGAGCCAACTTAAATCAATCTGTACCCATTTCATTTTATAATGGAGATCCGACTTTAAATCCAAACGCAATTTATTTACAAACACAATACTATAATGTTTTTATTGACCAAGGACAATGTGACACTTACACCTTTGGAGTTGATATTGCGTCTTTAGGTGGGGCAACTACTGGTGATATTACAATTGTACTAAATGATAACGGAGATTACAGTGGTACTACCGGTAATCAAATACCAAATACATGGCCAATTAATGATTTAGCGCTACAAGGTAATCCAGTATTAGAATGTGAATTTACTCAAAATATAATTTCTGCAACTTGGTCACAACCTATTCCGCCTTCTCCGCCGGCCGTTACATTTAATCAAAATGTATTTACAATTTGCCCTGGTGAAGATGCAACAATAATAGCAACACCAACCGATTTTACTGGCGCAGTTAATTACCAATGGACTCCTGGTGGCCCGGCAGACATAAACAATACCATAACCGTTAACCCTCCAAACGAAACTTGGTATTACCTAAACTTTTCTGACGCCTGTTTCGATAATGAAATTGATTCTGTAAAAGTTGTCATAGGAAATGCTACTATTACAAACATAGCTATAACCCCTGCACAGAATTGTCCCTCTCAAGGCGGTACACCTATTTTAGGCTCTATTTCAATTCTACCAAATAATCCGGCTTGGACTTACACATTAGGTACTTTACCAGCACAAAACAGTGGCGATTTTATTGATTTACAAGGTGGTCAAAGTTATTTACTAACTATTATTGGTGATAATGGATGTACATCTGATTCAATAATTACCGTTCCTTTAGATGCCGCTGTTGCTGTATCAGCTGATTGGTTAGACGCAAGTTTAACTCACATTAATTGTTTTGGTGATGACAATGGAGCTGCCGCTTTTAACAATATTCAAGGCGGTTTAACGCAACCATATGACATAACATGGTTTAACACTACAACTAACACATCTATTGGACCAAATCAAATTTTTGCTAACGGACAAGATGCAGTTAACACACTATCTGGAGGTGATTGGATTGTAACTGCAACTGATCAGGACGGATGTTCATGGTCACATATATTTGAAATTATTGAACCTGATGAATTAATTATTAACTTAAATTCAAATAATGCTCCTTCTTGTTTTGATTTAGCTGATGGTAGTTTAACTGCGATCATTACAGGTGGAAATAACATAACAGATGGAAATGGGACAATTACAATTACAAATTCAGTAAACACTGTATTAAACACAAATAACTCTGATTTAACTATTAATAACTTAGTCGCTGACATCTATTCAGTTGTGGTTATTGACGATAATGGTTGTACAATTACTGAATCTGTAACATTAGAAAACCCAGCAGAAATAGCTATTGACTATACATTAACTAATCCAAATTGTTACGGTGTTGAATCAGGAAGTATTGTAATTGATACAGTTTACAATTATCAATTCCCGACTGATTTTGATAGTATTTATTATGATTGGAATCCTTCAGCATTTGGAGGGACTGGTTATAATGTAAATGAAAACAATTACATTGGTGAAGGAAATTATATTTTGAAATTAACGGATGAAAGAAATTGTATAAAATTCTTTAATTTTGATATTGAGTATCCAGATTCAATCTACTTTAGTCAACTTGATTTTGAATCTTCAGTTTGTAGAAACCAAGTTCCTTTTGACAATGGAAGTGGTCAAGTATATGCAGCGGCAAGTGGTGGAAGTAATGGGAATGGTGCAGGAACGAACTTCACTTACGTATGGGAAGAAAATCAAACCGCCCAAACAACTACAGCTTCTACTTGGGGAAATAAAAATCCTGGCTATTATATAATAACAGCAACAAATGATTTAGGTTGTATTATTGAAGCGCAGATATACTTAGACTCTTTAAGTCCTGAAGCAATTTTCAATATGACATTAACTACAGATCATCCTCCATTAAATTCGTCAAATGAAGGAACTGCAATTATTGATGTTGAATTGATTAATCAATCTACTAATTATAATTTTGCGAACCAAGCCTTACCTTACGGAAATGATCCTTTGGTTGATACTAATTTTATTTGGACATTTGGCTTAGTTGGTCAAGCCCCAACAGAAATAGATACATCTTATGATGATATTAATGAAATAGTAACAAAGCAATATTTATATGAAGGTGTATATGAAGTTTGTTTAATTGTAATTGAAAATATGAATGGCTGTATTGATACAGTATGTCAACAACTTATTGTACATGACCTACCTGCTTTATTAACGCCAAATGTATTTACACCAGGAACAAACGGTCAAAATGATTTATATTTCTTCTCTGGTCAAGGTGTAGCACAATTCTCGTGTCAAGTATTTAATTCTTGGGGAAATCAAGTTTTTGAATTTACAGACATTAGCGATACTTGGAATGGTGAAAATATGAATAACAATTCTCCTTGTGTAGATGGTACTTACTTTTACATCTACACTGTAACATACAGTAATGGATTAGAAAATCAAGGTCAAGGTAACATTCAAATTATTAACGATTAAGAGTCACAAATAAAGAATACTAAAAAGCAGACATATTAATATGTCTGCTTTTTTTATTTAGTTTTTATTTGAATAATTCTGAAATCTTTCAGACTCACTGCTTAATCTTTTTAAAAATTTATAAGGCGTATCAACTGAAAAATTTAATTTTACATTAGTTACAGGATGTAAAAAAGCAATTCCAGTTGCACATAAAAATAAACCTTTGTTTTTTAAGACCATACCTTCTACGCCATACAGTTTATCTCCTAAGATTGGAAAACCTAATGAAGCACAATGAATTCTTAACTGATGCGTTCTTCCCGTTTTCGGAGACAATTCAATTAATGATAAGAACTCATTTTTTAATGATCTTACAACTTTTAAGCGTGTATAGGTAGACAATGATTGTTTTCCTTCAATATCAACTGAGACCTCTCCTAACTCATCAATTTTACCGATTACGACTGCTTGATACCTTTTCACTATATCTATTTTATTTTCAAAAGCTTGCCCTAGCTTTACTCTTGCTAATTTTGATTTTGCAATAATTAACAATCCTGAAGTTTGATTATCTAACCTGTGAACTGGTAAAGGCCAATTTAAAGCGTCATTATTCGTAGAGGGTGTAATATTATATAACAAAGCATTTTGAATAGTTTTAAATTGATTACCACTCACATTAATACCTGCGGGTTTAAAAATAACGGCTAAATCTTCATCTTCAAAAATAATATCTAATTTTAAATGGTAAGACTTTGGTGGTGTTAACTCTAAATCAACAAAAGTAATAACGTCATCTTCCTTTAACCACCTACCTCCTTCTACCTTACTCCCATTAAGCTGCAATTCGCCTTTAGAAATAGCTTTTTTGATTCCTTTTTTACTTGGAATTTCTATAATATAAAGTTCACAATAAGCACTAAACCTTGTTTCGACTTCGATATTACTAACTTGATATGTAGATTTAATTTTGATAATTATTTTTGTTACAAATATATAATTTGTTTTGGTCACATACTGATGTAAATAATAGAAATAAAAGCTAATTAGAATTTACCTTATTCACTACAAGACTTGAATTAATGGGATAATATCGACAACCAATCGTTAATATTTAATTCGAAATAATAAAATATTAATTCTCTTTTTTTGATTTAGAAAATATATTTAATTTTCCGATAGTCTTTTTAATAAAAGCTTTAAAAAACACTTGACAACCAAAAATATACCCTATGCAATATAAAATAACATTATATAATGGTATCAAAACAAAAATAAAAAGTATAGTTTTTAAATAGAAAGGTGTATCAATATCAAACCCAAGTAAAGGATTTATTAATCTTCTATGGATCATTAAAGTTATAGGCCCAGTCAAACCAAATACTATAAAAACTAATAACAATTGTTTAGAAGATTTTAATTGATACCTTTTTTTTAAAAAGCTTATTACTTTATTCATTGTCCTGTATTAGATTCTCTATTGACTGTTTTGTTTCCAAAACTATATCTTTAATATTATCTTGAGTTAAGCCTTGTGCAGAAATAACTTTACCTATTCTTAATTCAACATGCCCTGACTTAATTTCTAAATTTGTATACTCTGGCCAAAGGATATTAGCACCAACAATTGCAATCGGTAAGATATCTGTTTGCGAATGCATTGCAAGATGAAAAGCACCTTTTTTGAAAGGTAATAACCCATGACTTCCATCAAAGGTACCTTCAGGAAAAATCATAATGTTTTTACCATTTTTAATTTTCCTTCCTGCAATTCGCATACTTCTTATCGCTCTAGCTTTATTCTTCCTGTCAACAAATATAATTCCTGCCGCCATCATTCCCCATCCTAAAAAAGGTACACGTTGTAATTCTTTCTTAGCTACATAATAAAAAATCATTGGCAATGCAGCAGACAGCATTGGTATATCCAAATTAGAAGTATGATTAGCTAATATAATATAATTTTTTCCCTCTTCAATATTTTCAAGTCCAGTCACTTTCATTTTAACACCTAAAACAAATAATATAAAAGGTGTCCAAATTTTTTGTGCAATCCACATTCCGACACTACTCTTAAAAGTTAAGAGCATAAAAATAATTGCAAACACAACAACAAGTATTGTCCAGAGTACCAGAATAACTAATTTTAATATTGTAATGAGTTTTAGCATAAATTTTTGAAACGTAAAGATATAATTATTTATTAACTTAATAAATCATCCAGAAATTGATAAATCAAAATCTACATATCCAAACTAAAAAAGCCCTTCCCAAAAAGGGAAGAGCTTCAATATTTTCTAACAATAAGTTAAGACCTATCTTTTAGCAAATTTCTCAGAAGAAACTGATAATTTCTTTCTTCCTTTTCTTCTTCTTCTATTGATAAGTGCTCTACCATTTTTTGTTGCCATTTTACTTCTGAAACCATGTTTGTTTCTTCTTTTTCTTAATGACGGTTGAAAGGTTCTTTTACTCATTACTATATATTTTTAAAATCTTGTTATTAATTTCTTTATCTGTCCGTAAAACGGATTGCAAAGATAGTTATTTTTCTATTAATCCAAACTAATTTTCAAAAAAAAATAAAAAAAACATTTCTATGACAATTCAAAGTTATTTTCATTTTACTTTTGTTGTACAAAATTACTAACAATATGTTTGGGAAAAAAGAAAAAGAGGAGAAAATTAAATTATCTAAAGATTCATACAAGAAAGCTAAAAGCTTTTTAAGATATATGAAACCTTATAGTGCTACCTATTCTATTGGCTGGGTGTTTCTTATCTTAAGTAGTGTAACAGCTATGCTTTTCCCATTATTAATGGGTCGCTTATTAGGAAATGACAATCCTACAGGTAGTAATATGCCATCTATAGACTTACCTACACTAAGTGTAACAGGCGTATTTATATTGTTAATTATCGTTTTTGCTGCTCAATCAATATTTTCGTTTTTCAGAGTTGTATTATTTTCATCTGTTACTGAAAACACTCTGAAAGATATAAAAATGAAAGCCTTTAGTCAATTCGTTAATTTTCCTATTGCGTTTTATAATAAAAATAAAGTTGGCGAATTAACATCAAGAATTGCAACCGATATTAATTTACTACAAGGTGTATTAAACACAACAATAGCAGAATTCTTTAGACAATTCATTACAATTATTTTAGGTGTTTCATATATCGTATATACATCTCCTAGCCTAGCGTTATGGATGTTAGCTGTAATTCCAATTGTTATTGTTATTGCTATTGTATTTGGTTCTAAAGTAAAAAAATTATCTAAAAAAGCACAAGACGAAAGTGCAAAATCAAACACTATACTTGAAGAAGTTCTAATGGGAATAGTTAATGTAAAAGCTTTTACAAATGAAACTTACGAATTGGGTAGATATAACACTAAAGTTGATAATGTAAAAAAACTAAGTATTAAAAGTGGCTTATTAAGAGGTGCTTTTGTTTCATTCATTATGTTTTTTATGTTTGGTGCAATCGTGTTTATCATTTGGAAAGCAAAATCAATGGTTGGTATTGAAATTACAGAAAATGAATTTTATTCATTTATTTTCTTCACAATTTTTGTTGGTGCATCTTTTGGGTCTTTACCCAATCTTTATGCCGACATTCAAAAAGCAATTGGTGCATCTGAACATTTAATATCATTAATAGAAGAAGAAACTGAAGCTACAGACCAACCTAATACTTTAAATAATTTCAAAGGTAAAGTAGCTTTCAATAATGTTCATTTCTCATACCCGTCTAGAAAAGAAGTAGGCGTTTTAAAAGGTATATCTTTCGAATGTAAAGCTGGTGAAACAACAGCGTTAGTTGGAAGTTCTGGTACTGGAAAAACAACAATATCATCATTATTAATGAAATTTTATGCTATTGACAAAGGTGAAATAAAATTTGATAACACAGATATTTCAAACATTAAAAACGAAAGTTTACGCTCTCAAATAGCAATTGTCCCTCAAGAAGTAATTTTATTTGGTGGAACAATAAAAGAAAATATAGCCTATGGTAATTTAGAAGCTACTGATGAACAAATTAATGAAGCAGCTAAAAAAGCAAATGCATTAGATTTTATTTCTAAATTCCCTAAAGGAATGGAAACACTAGTTGGAGACAGAGGAATTCAACTGTCTGGCGGACAAAAACAACGCGTAGCTATTGCAAGAGCAGTACTGAAAAACCCAAAAATATTAATTTTAGATGAAGCCACGTCTGCACTAGATACAGAATCAGAGAAATTAGTTCAAGATGCACTAGATAAATTAATGGAAAACAGAACTTCATTTGTTATCGCACACAGATTATCAACTATTAAAAAAGCAGATACAATTTTAGTTTTAGAAGATGGTAAGATTGCTCAAAATGGAAAGCATGATGACTTAATTTCAGATAAAAATGGAATATATTACAAACTTAATAACACTCAATTAAGTTAAAATATAATTTTATAGATTAGGTTCGATTGTGACTTTAATCACTTAGTAATATGATATATATCATCATATTGCTAACTTAAATCTATAAAAATTATGAATAATCATTATAACATTTTAGTAATTGGTGGAGGTACAGGTGGAATTATGACATCTGTTCAATTGTCAAAAAAAAATAAAAATTTAAAAATAGCAATTATTGAACCATCTGATAAACACATTTATCAACCAGCATGGACATTAGTAGGTGCAAACACTTTTGATTATGATAAAACAATCAGACCTGAAAGCTCAGTAATCCCTAAAGGTGTTAAATGGATAAAAGAGTTTGCTGATAAATTTGATCCTGAAAATAATAAAGTAACAACGAAAGAAGGTACTGAATTAACTTATGATTATTTAATTGTTGCACCTGGAATTCAAATCAATTTAGATGGTATTGAAGGCTTAAAAGAGACAATAGGAAAAAATGGAGTATGCTCTAACTATGTTGACCCTAGATACACTTGGGAATGTATTAAAAACTTTAAAGGTGGTAACGCTGTATTTACACAACCAACAACACCTATTAAATGTGGAGGAGCGCCTCAAAAAATAATGTACTTGGCAGATGATCATTTTAGAAAGTCTAACACAAGAGAAAAATCAAATGTGATTTTTGCAACACCAGGCGGAGTGATTTTTGGAGTGAAACCATTCAAAGAAGAATTAGAGCGAATTGTTAAGAAAAAAGGTATTGAAATGAAAACCTTTTACGCCATAACTAAAATTGATGGTGATAAAAAAGAAGCTCATTTCAAATCAGTTGCTCCAGGCGAAAATCAGTGTGTAATTATGGAAGATAATAAGTTGGATGAAAAAGAAAATAATGGGACTATTATTTTACCATTTGACATGTTACACTTAGCTCCACCACAATCTGCACCAGATTTTATTAAAGCATCTCCATTTGCAAATGAAGCAGGATGGATGGATGTAGATATTAACACATTACAATCTAATAAATATAATAATGTATTTGGCTTAGGTGACGTTGCTGCACTACCTACAGCCAAAACAGGTGCTGCCATTAGAAAACAAGCTCCAGTAGTAGTTGCAAATATTCTAGGGTTAATAGCAAATAACAAACTAGGTGACTTAAAATATAACGGTTATTCCTCTTGCCCTTTAGTTACTGGATATGGTAAAATGTTATTAGCAGAATTTGGATATGACAATGTTAGAATGTCAGACCCATTATTATCTAAATTAGTAGACACTTCAAAAGAAAAAAGAAGTATGTGGATACTTAAAAAGTATGGACTACCTTACTTATATTGGAATAAAATGATGAAAGGTAAAATGTAAAATTTAACCGTTAACTAAAACAAAAAAAGACTCATTTATTAAAAATAATGAGTCTTTTTTTGTTATTAATTCTAAAGATAACACACGAAACCTGAAAAAATAACGTTAAGAAAACTGTGAGATGTTAATAAAAACTTAACATTTTTTCATAATTTAGTAGTAAACTCTAAGTGTAATTATTATTTTTGGCATAATGGAATTTTCAGCAGAACAAATAGCAGGTATTTTAGAAGGAGAAATTGTAGGAAATAAAGACCAAACAGTTTCAGGTTTATCTAAAATTGAGGAAGGGAAAAATGGTACGTTATCATTTTTAGCTAATCAAAAATATGAAGACTACATCTACACTACAGATGCTTCCATTGTAATTGTAAATAAAACATTTACACCTCAAAAAGATTTAAAAGCAACCTGTACCCTAATTAAGGTAGATGATGCTTACGCTTGTTTTGCTAAATTATTAGAAGTTTATAATCAAGCGATTCAAAAACAACCTGGAATTGAAACCGGTAGTTTTATATCAGAAAAAGCAACTATTGGTAAAGATGTTTACATTGGTGCTTTTACTTACATAAGTGATGGTGTAGTTATTGGAGACAATACACACATCTATCCCAATACATTTATTGGAAACAATACAAAAATTGGTGATAATTGTAAAATAAACGCAGGTGTAAATATTTATCACGATACAATTATTGGTAATAATTGTACAATACATTCAAATGTTGTTTTAGGTGCTGACGGTTTTGGATTTGCACCAAACAGTGACGGTAATTACAACAAAGTACCACAAATTGGAAACGTAATTTTAGAAGATCATGTTGAAATTGGTGCTGGAACTTGTGTTGACAGAGCTACTTTAGGCTCTACAATTATTAAAAAAGGTGTAAAACTAGATAACTTAGTTCAAATTGGTCATAATGTTCAGATTGGAGAAAACACAGTAATTGCTGCTCAAACAGGAATTGCAGGTTCTGCCAAGCTTGGCAAAAATATGATGGTTGGTGGACAAGTTGGAATTGTTGGGCATATTTCATTAGCTGATGGCACATTAATAGGTGCTCAATCTGGTGTTCCAAAAACAATAAGAAAAGAAGGTACAACACTTTTAGGTTCTCCTGCTTATGATGCTAACGATTATAAAAAAGCATACATGGGATTCAGAAGGTTACCTCAGATATTAGATAGATTAAGAGCTGTTGAACAAGAATTAGAAGAATTAAAAAAGGGATAGGTATCTCACTAAAAATATATTAGTAATGAGCGATAAGCAACGTACTTTAAAACAAGAAGTAAAATTTAAAGGTGTAGGTTTACATACTGGTGAAGTTGTTAATATGACAATTAAACCAGCTAAAGAAAATCACGGTTATAAATTTCAAAGAATTGATTTAGATAATCAACCTATTATTAAAGCTGACCCTGATAATGTAATATCTACAGAAAGAGGAACAACGTTAGAACAAAACGGAGGTAAAGTATATACAACCGAACATGTTTTAGCAGCTTTATATGGTATGGAGATTGACAATGCGTTAATTCAAGTAGATGCACCAGAAATACCAATTATGGACGGAAGTTCAAAGTTGTTTGTTGACGGAGTTGAAAAAGCTGGTATTGTTGAACAAGAAAAAGATAGAGACTACTTTGTTTTAAATGAAAATTTAAAATGGGAAGATACTGAAAAACAAATTGAGTTTTTAGCTATTCCAGATCCTGAATATAGAGTAACAGTAATGGTTGATTACAATTCACCTGTATTAGGAACTCAACATGCAAACATGCTTAAAATATCAGATTTTAAAAATGATATTTCTGAATGTAGAACATTTGTATTTTTAAGAGAATTAGAATATTTAGCTCAAAACGGATTAATTAAAGGTGGAGATTTAGACAATGCTATTGTTTTAGTTGAAAGAGAGGATATAAAACAAGCTGAGTTAGACAAGTTAGCCAAATTATTAGGAAAGGAAGAGTTAAAAATATCAGTTGATGGAATTGGTGTTTTAAATTCAACTAAACTTAAATTTGAGAACGAACCTGCAAGACATAAATTATTAGACATTGTTGGTGATTTAGCATTAGTAGGTAAATTTATTAAAGGTCATATTTTAGCTGCAAGACCAGGTCATTCTGGTAATGTTAGATTTGCTAAAGTATTAAAAGATCAAATTGCTAAGCAATCTAAACAAGGTAAACACTTTGACTTAACTAAAGAACCTTTATTTGATATTGTAGCCATTGAAAAAATGCTACCACACAGATACCCGTTTTTATTAGTTGACAAAATTTTATCAATTACTGAAGATACTATTGTTGGTGTTAAAAACGTGACAATGAATGAACCTCAATTTACAGGTCATTTCCCAGGTAACCCAATTTTCCCAGGCGTACTTCAAATTGAAGCTATGGCACAAATTGGTGGTGTTTTTGCTTTAAATTCTGTAGAAGACCCACATTTATACTCAACTTATTTCATGAAAATTGACAAAGTTAAGTTTAAACAAATGGTACGTCCAGGAGATACAATTGTATTTGATTTAAAATTAATGTCACCAATCAGAAGAGGATTAGTAAACATGAGTGGTGTAGCATACGTAAATGGAAAACCAGTTATGGAGGCTGAAATGTTAGCCTCTGTTGTTAAAGACAAAGCATAAATGATAAGTAAATTAGCAAATATACATCCAGACGCCAAAATAGGAAGCAATGTAACCGTTGATTCTTTTACAACAATCTATGAAGATGTTGAAATTGGTGATGGAACTGTTATTGGGCCAAATGTTACTATATATCAAGGCGCTAGAATTGGGAAAAATTGCAAGATTTTTCCAGGAGCAGTTATTTCTGCAGTGCCTCAAGATTTAAAGTTTCATGGTGAATATACAACTACCGAAATTGGAGACAATACTTCAATTAGAGAATGTGTAACGATTCACAGAGGAACTGATGATCGAAAAAAGACCAAAATAGGTAGTAATTGTTTGTTAATGTGTTATGTACATATTGCACATGATACGTTTTTAGGAGACAATGTTATTATTGCTAACAATACTAATATTGCAGGACACGTTACAATTGGAGACTGGGCTATTGTTGAAGGTATGGTTGGTATTCAACAATTTGTAAATATTGGTGAACATGCATTTGTAGCTGGAATGACGTCTGTACGTAAAGATGTACCTCCATTTATTAGAGCAGCACGTGAACCATTATCTTATGCAGGTGTTAATTCTATTGGATTAAGACGTAGAGGCATGGAAGATAAGACCGTAAAAGAAATTGAAGACCTTTATAGACTACTGTTTGTATTAAACAGTTCAGTTGGTAAAGGTGTAAAACAGATAGAATCTGATTTGGAACAAACTGAATTGGTAAATAATATAACTGATTTTATTAAAAAATCAGAAAAAGGAATAATTAAAGGATTAATATAAAAAATTAAAGATATGGCAGATACAACATCAGACATTAAGAATGGTCTTTGCATGAAATTCAAAGGTAAATTGGTTTCAGTAATTGAATTTCAACACGTAAAGCCAGGAAAAGGCCCTGCGTTTGTTAGAACAAAATTAAGATATATTGAATCAGGTAAAGTGGTAGATAATACATTCTCAGCAGGTCATAAAATTGACGTTGTTAGAATTGAAACTAGAACTTACCAATATTTATATAAAGAAGCTGAAGGTTACCATTTTATGAATAATGAAACTTTTGAGCAAGTATTTATTGAATCAAAAATGATTGAAAAAAAGGAATTTTTAAAAGAAGGTATTGATTGTACAATCATTTTCCATGCTGAAGAAGAAATGCCTTTAATTGTTGAGTTACCAGATTTTATTGAAGCTGAAATTACTTATACTGAACCAGGTATAAAAGGAGATACAGCAACAAACACAATGAAACCAGCTACAATTGATACAGGTGCAGAAATTAGAGTACCATTATTTATTGACACTGGAGACAAAATTAAAGTAGATACTAGAAATGGTATTTATTCTGAAAGAATTAAGAAGTAATCTATTTCTTTCAATCTATTTAAAACCTATATCATTAATTTGATATAGGTTTTTTTATTAGTAATACAAAGGATAAAAACTGTGCAAAAGCAAGAAAAGTCAAACTGAATCCTTAAATTTGAATTAAACACAGACTTACAAATACTATGGTAAAATCAACACTATTACTTATTCTATTATTATTTTCAGTTTATGGTCAAACGCAAAGCCAAATAGAATCAGCTCTTTCTGAATTGCCAAACTTGAATTACGAAAAACTAGACAAAGGAAGAAAGAATGAGGTTTACACTTTAAAAATAAGACAACCACTTGACCATTCAGATACCACGAAAGGATTCTTTAATCAAAAAGTATATCTATCACATAGTAGTTTTGAAACGCCAATGGTAATTGTTACTGCTGGGTATAATGTAAATCGAAATTACACAACTGAATTAAGTAAATTACTGAAATCAAACCAGATTATAGTCGAGCATAGATATTTTGGTGAAAGCATGCCAGATTCTTTAGATTATCACTATTTAAATTTAGAACAAGCTACCGCAGATTTACATCACATTAGACAATTATTAGCTCCAGTTTATTCAGGTAAATGGATAAGTACTGGTGTAAGTAAAGGCGGTGTAACTACCATATTTTACAAATACTTTTATCCTAATGATGTTGCAGTAAGCGTACCATATGTAGCACCAATTAACAAGTCATATGAAGAACAAAGAATTTATAAATTCTTAGATACTGTAGGATCTGACGAATGCCGTAATAAAATAAAGGACTTTCAAACCCTTGTTCTAAAAAATAGAGAAAAACTAATGCCATTATTAAATCGCTACAATATAGAAGTAAACGCTAGTTACACCTACTTGACGTTTGGAGAAGCATTTGAATATGCCGTAATGGAGTACCCTTTTTCTTTTTGGCAATGGGGAAGTAATTGTAATGAAATCCCTTCAAATAATTCAACGATAGAAGAAATTTCAGCCTATTTTATTTCTGTATCAGACCCAACCTTCTTTAGCGATAACGCTATAAAAAATTATGGTTCTCATTATTATCAATCTGCCACAGAAATGGGATATTATGGATATGAAACTAGTGAATTTAAGGACTACTTAATTGATATAACAACAGATTCTAACCCAATGGCATTATTTTATCCTTTTGAAATGACTGAGCAATTTAACCCTCAACTTTTAAAGCACCTTAATTTATGGTTAGAAACCAAAGGAGATAAATTAATCTATATCTACGGTGGAAACGATACATGGTCTGCAAGTGCAGTGCCTTACAATCCAAATGTAGATTCTGAATGGTTTATGATGAAAGGGAAGCATCATGGTAATGCAAGAGTAAAATACATGACGAAAGATGATCAAAAAAGATTTATTTCAACATTAGAAGAGTGGCTATCATTGAAAATAAAATAAATGGTATGTTATATGAGTTAGCTTAATGACAATTGATAATACTGAAAGTACATTCAAGTTTTATTAAGTCACAAATACTAGAACAACAGAAATTTACACACAAGTAGCAAGAAACAACATAAAAACTATTAAAAGTCCAATAGAATTTTTAAATTTGGACTAAACGATTACCTATGAGTTTTGATTTTTAAAATCTAAACACTGTTCTTAATTTAGATATTAGACTTAATTAAGAATTATTACCTTGGTCTATACTTCTAAATTCGTTTGTAAATAATTCAGTTTATGATACACAAGTTCACAAAATTTGCCCTTTATTTCAATAAAAAAAAATACTGGACCCTTTCCGATAATGATACTTTGAATATAGAGTCCGTATCAGGATTATACTTTCTAAATTTAAAAGACCGGTTAGAGGACAAACATTATAATAAGTTTGATAAGAATGGCCTACCATTAAGATTTGTAAATGGTAAAGTATCATATAATTACACTACTATATGCTCATATGCTTTAGCTAATTGGCAGTTGTATTTGGAGTCCGGGGATAAGAAACATACCGTTCCATTATTAAATGCAATTGATTATTTATATAAAACTGGCAGTTCAACAGAGTACTGTGATAGTGGTGTTTTCTTATATTCAGGTAATTTATCCGCAATAAACCAAGGACAAGCATTAAGTATTTTAGCTAGAGCATATGAGATAAATAAAAATGAAAATTATATTGAGTTTGCAAAAAAAATCATTTTGCCTTTTGAAGTATTAATTGAAAATAGAGGTGTTAAAGCTCACTTTAAAACTGTTAACAATGTGTTTTGGTATGAGGAATATCCACAAACCCCTCCAAAACATGTTTTAAATGGCATGATATACTCTTTAATTGGGTTAAGAGAAATATATCAAGTAATGCCACAATTAAAGATTGCCAAGGATTTATTTGATCAAGGCGTAACTTATGTTGAAAAAACACTACACCTATTTGATACAGGAAAATGGTCATGGTATTGGGTTGCTGAGGGGGATTTTAATTATAAGGCAAGTGCTATGTATCACAATTTACATATTTGTCAATTGAAACACCTCTACAATCTTACAGGAAATATTATTTTTAGTGAATACGCTAATAGATTCGAATCATATTCTCAAAAACGATCGAATAAATTATTAGCTGGCTTTGCATTGTTAAAGAATAAGATAAGGTTACTTAATTGAGTACATTGAAACACAATTTAGCTAAATCCTTATGAACAATCACGTACACACTTAAAATTAATAAACGAATTTGGTTTAATAATTGTGTGTTAAGTGTTAATCTTAATAAATTACCAACCCAATACTTACTTGAAACCTGAAATATTTCGTTTTTGGTTTAGAAAAGTCATTTAATTTAGCATCTAAATTAGCTAAGGATACTATATTTGCAACTGCTGAAAATAGATTAGGTATTTTACCTTTTAACTCAGTGTTATAATCACCCAATTAAAATTAAACTATGCAAATTATTAGAAAATCGGATATCAAAACTTCAAACTGGTCTGGCGGAACAACTTCAGAGCTATTTATTTTTCCAACAACTAGTAATTATACAGATTTAAACTTTGGTTTTAGATTAAGCCGTGCCACTATTGAGGTTGAAGAATCAGTATTTACACCACTACCTAACGTAAAACGTCAGTTAATGTTATTAGATGGTGAATTGGAACTGATACATGAAGGTCATCACACTAAAAAATTAAAACCGCTACAGTTTGACACTTTTTCTGGTGATTGGCACACGAAAAGCATTGGTAAAGCCACTGATTTTAATTTAATGACAATTGGTAATACTGAAGGTACTTATTCGGTAATGAAAGCCAAAAAGAAACAATTTCACACGTACAAGATAAACCACGATTTTACTGTATTTTATATTGCAGAAGGTTCACTTCAGTTTGAAGATACAAGCGTTAAAAAAGGTGAACTTCTTAATTTCAATGGCCCGTCTGACGACTTTAAATTCAACTTAATGCCAGGTACAAAAGTAGTTGTAGTCAGAATTAGTTTTTAATCTATTTAATTATTATCTCCACTGAATTCTTAGCGTTAAATCATGTTCTAATCTATTAAAAACACCTGAGTAATTTGACCCTATAGCTTCAACCTGAGATTTAGTGTAAAAATACTCTAGTCTAGATAAATAAGGCTGATACATTAGTTGTGCAATAAATTTTTCATTTAATCTATATTCAACTCCTAAATTCAATCCATATCCCCATCCAGAACCAGAAGTTTTTTTAGTGATATTATTAGTAACATTGTGTACAGAATAAGAATTGAATAGCCATTCCTCATCAGCTAATTCATATATTAATGCTTCCATACGCCAAGACAGAAAGATACCTTGAACACCTATAATAAACTTAACATCCTCTGCATCAAATATATAATCTAAATTAAACTTACCATTAAACCTAGCCTCTTTTCCAAGAATATTTCCCACTTTATATTGATCCTGAGAAGTTTGGTTTCCTGGATCGAATAATTTAACGGTATATGTAGTTTGCACTTTAGGCTGACTAAAGTTAGCATCAATACTTGCTTGTAAATTTGGAGCAACCGTATACCCAACTAAAGCACCATAGTTAATTGCAGGTGTATATTTATAATTCAAGTTGTATTCAAAGAATTCAAAATCTTGATTACCTAATGATTGATATAATTGTTGATGAATTTGTTGATTAGATAACAAATTAGGCAATTCGTTTTGATATGAGCCAGTATACCTTAAAGCGTAGTTTTTATTTGAAAACTTTACACCAATATTGAACCCTACAAAAAATTTTTTTTCTTGAGCAAGTAGTGTTATATTTGTAAATACAAAAAGCGTTAAAATTAATTTCAATTTCATTTCTATAGTTTATGCCAACAAATATACAAAATATTGCAGTATTAACTTCAGGAGGAGATTCACCAGGTATGAATGCTTGTATAAGAGCAGTTGTTAGAGCAGGAATATATCATAAAATCAACGTATTTGGTGTTTTTGATGGGTTCAATGGATTAATTGATAACAATTTTAAAAGTATGGATTATCACGCTGTATCTAACATTATCTCAAGAGGAGGAACGATTTTAGGAACGGAAAGAAGTGAGCGATTTTTAGAAGAAAAGTATCGAACTATCGCAATTAACAACTTAAAAAGTAAAAACATTAACACTGTAATTGTTATAGGTGGTGATGGGTCTTATAAAGGTGTTAAAAAACTAAATGAAGATTCTGGAATTCAATTCATAGGAATACCCGGTACTATAGATAACGATATTTACGGTTCAAACTACTCAATAGGATTTGATACCGCATTAAATAATATCATTGATTCAATAGATAAGATTAGAGACACAGCCTCATCACACCATAGAATTTTTTTAGTAGAAGTTATGGGAAATACTTCAGGTGTTTTAGCTATACACTCTGCCATAGCATCTGGAGCAGAAGATGTTTTTATTCCAGAAAGAGTAGAAGATTTAAAAGTTTTTGAAGCAAAAATAAGACAAGCTTTGATTGCTAAAAAATCAAGTATAATAATTGTTTCAGAGGGAGATCAAATGGGAGGCGCAAAAGAACTCTTTAACTTTTTAAAGGAAAAACAATTACATGCCAAAATTAGAGTATCCGTACTTGGTCATTTACAGAGAGGTGGAAACCCAAGCTTTAAAGACAGAATGATGGCGACACAATTTGGAGCAAAAGCAATTGATATGATTATGAATAATGAACTTAATAAGTTTATTGGTACAAAAAATGGTGAAATTTATACTTATGACATCATTGAAAACACAACTAAGGTTATTCTGAGAAACATAGATTCATTAAGGTTAATAAAAAAACTATCTATATATTAAGTACCTCATAAAATCATTATTTAGAGACCTATTTTAGTAACTGTATAACCAAATAGCATACTAATTGTGAATATCTAATACAACTAGTTGTTTTCATTAGTATAGAATAATAATTCTTTATCCCTTTTTTTAGTTAATTAATGACAAAACAATTTAATTTTGTAAAAAAGTAAATATCAAATGAAAAAAGAGATCGTAAATTATTTTTTCTTACTTATTGGAAGTTTCATAATTTCATTAGGAATAGTAGGGTTTTTAAGCCCAAATCAAATAGCGACAGGTGGAACTGCAGGGTTAGCAATTATTTTAAATTCTATATTTGACTTACCTATTGGCGTACTATTTTTCCTAATCAATATTCCATTACTTGCCATTGGTTTAAAGTTTATAGGTAGAAAATTTGCAATTAAAACTGTTATCGCTATCGCTTCATTAACTGTTTCTATTGATTTATTAAAGGAAGTCTTTCAGATAAAAGTATTAAGTAACGATCCATTATTAGCAACCTTGTATGGTGGCGTACTGGTAGGTATTGGTCTTGGTTTTGTTTTTAAAGGTGGAGGGTCTGCAGGTGGAGGAACTATTATTGCTAAAATAGTAGCCTCTAAATCAAACTTAAAAACCGGGTCTGTTATTTTGATTTTAGACAGTCTTGTTATTTTATCATCTGCAATTGTATTTCACAGCTTAGAATTAGCATTATGGAGTTTGATTAGTATTTTTGCCACTTCAAAACTTGTAGATTTAGTATTAACAGGACGCTCGAATGAAAAACTAATCAACATTTCATCTTTTAAAGAATTAACTACATTAGGAATGTTGATACATGAACAATTAGGAATTAAAGGTACTATTGTAAAAGGAAATGATTTAAGTGGTGTCGAAAAAAAGGATGTCATTTATATAGTAATTAATTCAAATAGGATTAATGTGATAAAACAGTTAGTCAGTTCTTATGATGAAAATGCTAGAATGATTATCACGGAAACTAAAGAAGTTTTAGGTAAAAACTAAGTTATTACCTTTGAATATGAAAACGGAAATAAGACAAAAATATAAAACCTTAAGATCTAATATACCTACTGCTATTAGAGATAATTATGCGAAAAATATTTTTGATTTAATTTCTACCCATTTTGATTTAAAAGAAAAAAATGTGAGTATTTTTTTACCAATAAAAAAGTTTAATGAAGTCAATACCTGGCACCTTATTAACAGTATTGATACTAATTATTACTTACCTGTAGTTAAGGACGGAAAATTGAAGCATATCAAATTTGAAGATAAAACTCAATTAAAGTTAAGTAAGTGGGGAATAGAAGAGCCTACTTATGGTAAAGAGCTAATGCCAGAAAAATTTGACTTTGTAATTGTACCGCTTTTGGCTTACGACAACATTGGAAACAGAATTGGATATGGCGCAGGTTTTTATGATAGTTTCTTGAAAGACTGTAACCCAAATTGTAAATTTATAGGGGTAAGCTTTTTTAAACCTGAGACTGAATTAATTCAAACATACTCTACAGACATTGCGATTCACTTTTGCGTATCACCAAATGAAATACTAAAATTTTAAAACGTATTACAAAAATGCAAGGCGCCCGACACTTACTAATATTACTATTTGTACCTAGCTTATTAATGACTATTTTTGTTTTAGAAAATTTTTGGCTAGTTGGAATCGAATTAATACTATTGATTGGGTTAATATTTGTAATCTTCAAAAAGAAACCTTAATTTTAAAAATTAACGAACATACCAACAACCTAATTACTAATACAATTAAAGAGAAAAAATAAACCTCTCTAAAAGTTTTGAATGGTCCGATTTAGATTTTAAAACATCAAAAATGATTATGATAGATTTTATTAACCCTTATTCGAAAGCAAAACTATAATACCTTACAACTGGAATCTAAATGAGTAATACACTACAAAAAAAAATGACCATTGCTGATCAAAATAAAGCCCTTACTCAATTAGGTAAGACTAATTCTTTTGCTTCTGCTTTAAAAAAAATCAACTTATATCCCTTAACACCAACTGATTTAGAAATTTTACAAATCAACTTAGGCTATCTATGTAATTTAGAATGTAATCACTGTCATGTTGATGCTTCACCTAGACGTAAGGAAATTACAACTAAAGACGTTTTAAATAAATGCTTAGAAGTAATTGATACCGTTAACACAATTCATACAGTAGACTTAACAGGGGGAGCACCAGAAATGAATCCTGATTTTGAATGGCTATTAGAGGAGTTGGGAAAAAGAAATATAGAAGTTTTAGTGCGTTCTAACTTAACTATTTTAGTAGAAGGTAAATTCAAAACATATCCTGAGTTACTAGCAAAACATAAAGTTACTGTAGTCTCTTCTCTCCCATGTTATACTGAAGAAAATGTTGATGCACAAAGAGGTGACGGCGTTTTCACTAAATCTATAAAAGCCTTACAAATACTTAACAAATTAGGTTATGGTTCAAACCCAGAATTAAAACTACATTTAGTTTATAACCCTGGAGGTGCATCAATAGCACCAAATCAGGCTGTGTTACATAATGATTACACATTAGAATTAAAAGAAAAATATAATATTATATTTAACGACCTCTTTACCATTACAAATCTTCCAATAAGTAGATTTTTAGAGTACTTGATTGCAGAAAATGAACTTGAAACGTATATGGATGTTTTAGCGAATAGCTTTAATCCAAGTGCGGCACAAAATGTGATGTGCAGGAATACGCTATCTGTAGATTATGATGGTAATATTTATGACTGTGACTTTAATCAAATATTGAAATTACAAATTGCGACTGAAAAAAGTAAAAACATTATGGATTTTAATTACCAAGATGTTAAAGACAGGCAAATTATTGTGAATCAACATTGCTTTGGATGTACTGCAGGTGAAGGTTCTTCTTGTCAAGGTGCATTAACATAACCCATATCCATTTAAGGATTTAAATTCAAACACTTTTAAAAATTAAAACTTTACACTATGCCAAAATTAATTTTATTACTCTCACTATTTATTTCAACCCTAACGATTGCACAAGGTCCAAGACAAAGCTATCATGATATGTTGCGTACATATTATAAAAATACAGTACCTACTATTCAACCTGCCAACCTATACAAAAAGATATTAAAGCATGAAGCTATTCACCTCTTAGACACTCGTGAACCATCAGAATATAGTATTTCATTCATAAAAGGAGCCACTCAAGTAGGTTATGATAAGTTTGATATTAAATCTACAAACTCATTTGATAAAAATGCTACAATTATTGTATACTGTACAATAGGTACAAGAAGTGAAGAGATAGGTGAAAAATTAATAAAAGATGGGTTTAAAAATGTTTACAACTTATATGGCGGTCTTATCTATTGGAAAAACCAAGGTTACCCGATAATTGACTCCAAAGGGGTTGCCACAAAAAACATTCATGTTTACTCAAAAGAATGGCGTAAATGGTTACGAAAAGGTAATCCTGTTTATTAATTCTTAAATCATAACTTTCAATAATTTATTTATTATAAAATTCCTATGCCGAAACAGTTGCTAATTATATTCGTAAAAAACATTGTGCTTGGTAAAGTCAAAACAAGACTAGCTAAAACAATAGGGAACACAGGCGCATTAAATGTCTATAAAGCACTTTATAATATTACGCAAACTGAGACCTTAAAGCTTAACATTGATCGACACGTTTATTTCTCTGACGTTGTTAATAATTCTAGTTGGCCTGGTGATAAAAAATTCACTCAAAATGGAAATGGTATTGGCGAAAGAATGCTAAATGCTTTTAAAGCAGGCTTCAATAAAGGCTATGAACAAATTGTATTAATAGGGTCAGACTTACCAGACATTTCAGAAGCTATTATTACATCAGGATTTAAAGCTTTAAAATACAGTGACATTGTTTTTGGACCAGCACAAGATGGAGGGTATTATTTGGTTGGAATGAAGAACTTTCAACCTACTCTCTTTTTAAACAAACCCTGGAGTCAACCTAACTTACTGAAAGAAACACTTACAGATGTTAACAGTTACTCGCTACTTAAAGAATTAAACGACATTGATACAATTGAAGATTTAAGAACTTCATTTATTAATAAACAGTTTGAATTTTAATTAAAAATCACTAAACAATTCACCTAATAGATAAAGTATTATATTATATATTTATTACCTTTATACTAACACAATATTTCTTACTTTTAAAATATTAATTATTAAAAATAATTTACTATGCACGCATAGTTAAATATTTTTCACTATCTTAGCATTTCAAAACAATGCTTAGTAATGAATAAAGAAGAATTATTTGAATTTCACATCAGAAATAACTGGTTTAAAATATCTAGATATTACAATCAAATTGCCAAAGGATATGATATGTCATTCTCTTGGGGATTTATATTATTGAATATTGAAAAAGAAGGTACTCCAAGTACTTCATTAGGCCCAAAAATGGGAATGGAGCCAACTAGCCTATCTCGCACACTGAAAACAATGGAAGAAAAGGGTTATATTGTTCGAAGAGCTGATAATATTGACAAGAGAAAATCATTAGTTTTTTTAACTGATAAAGGTATTGATGCAAGAAGAGAAACTAAAAAGATTGTTTTTGGTTTTAATAAAAAGCTTTACAGTTCAATACCTAAAGCAAAAGTAAAAGCATTTTTTGAGACAATGAATGAAATTGATAACATACTAACAGGTTTGTTAGAAGAACAAAAATAATTATGAATAGAAAAATTAAAAAAGTAGCCGTATTAGGATCTGGAGTGATGGGATCTGCAATTGCTTGTCATTTAGCCAATGTAGGTTGTGATGTTCTGTTACTTGACATGGTACCTAACCAATTATCTGATAAAGAGAAATCTAAAGGCTTAACATTAGAGAACACCGCTGGTAGAAACAGTTTAGTAAATGGACATTTAATGACTTGTCTTAAATCTAAACCATCACCTATTTATAAAAAAGAATTTGCTTCAAGAATTAAAACAGGAAATTTTGAAGACGACATTCAAACAATCGCCACTTGTGATTGGATAATTGAGGTTGTTGTTGAAAGGTTAGACATTAAAAAAATAATCTTTGAAAAAGTAGATAAATACCGTAAACCGGGTACATTAGTTTCTTCAAACACATCTGGTATTCCAATTCACATGATGCTAGAAGGTAGAAGTGATGACTTTCAAAAATATTTTTGTGGCACACACTTTTTTAACCCACCACGTTATTTAAAACTATTAGAAATAATTCCTACGCCTAAAACAGATCAGTCAGTAATTGATTTTTTCATGCATTATGGGGCAAGGTTTTTAGGGAAAAAGACTGTTTTAGCAAAAGACACTCCGGCTTTTATAGCAAACAGAGTTGGTGTATACTCAATCATGAGTTTATTCCATGTCGTAGAAGAAATGGGTTTAACTATTGAAGAAGTTGATAAATTGACAGGCCCTGTATTAGGAAGACCAAAATCTGCTACATTCAGAACATGTGACGTTGTTGGTTTAGACACATTAGTTCATGTTGCAAATGGTGTTAGAGAGAATTGTCCTAATGATGAAGAAAGTGATCAGTTTATACTTCCTTCTTACATTACAAAAATGGTTGATAATAATTGGCTAGGTTCTAAAACTAAACAAGGTTTTTACAAAAAGACTAAAGTAGATGGTAAAAAAGCCATTTTATCTTTAGACTTAAACACATTAGAATACAGAGAAAAATCGAAAGCAAACTTCCCTATTTTAGCTCAAACTAAAACAGTAGATGATTTAGTAACAAGAACTAAAATGTTATTTGGTGCAAAAGACAGAGCTGGTGAATTTTACAGAAAATGTTTTTCAGGCTTATTTTCATACTCATCTCACAGAATTCCTGAAATATCAGATGAAGTTTATAAATTAGATGACGCTTTAAAAGCTGGATTTGGTTGGGAACTTGGACCATTTGAAACTTGGGACGCTGTTGGACTTGAGGTTGGAATTAAAATAATGAAGGCACACGGAAAATCACCTGCTGCTTGGATTACTAAAATGGTAGAAGATGGGAATACTACATTCTATCAATTAGAAAACGGAATTAAAAAATATTACGATCAAAACACTGGAACTTATAAAGTAATTCCAGGAACTGAAGACTTATTGTTTATTGAAAACTTAAGAGATACAAAAACAGTTTGGTCAAATAATGATTGTAATTTAATTGACTTAGGTGATGGTATTTTAAATTTAGAATTCCACACTAAAATGAATACAATTGGCGGAGGCGTTTTACAAGGTATCCAAAAAGGAATAGATTTAGCAGAGACAGAATATAAGGGATTAGTAATTTCGAATAACGGCGCTCATTTTTCTGCAGGTGCAAACGTAGGGCTTATATTTATGATGGCTGTAGAGCAAGAATATGATGAACTAAACTTTGCTATTAAACAATTTCAAGACACAATGATGCGTATTCGTTATTCATCTTGTCCTGTAATAGTTGCACCTCACAACATGGCTTTAGGTGGTGGTTGTGAAATGTCAATGCATGCTGATAAAGTAATTGCCCATTCAGAATTATATATGGGATTAGTTGAATTTGGTGTTGGTTTAATCCCTGGTGGAGGTGGAACAAAAGAATTCGCTAAACGTTTATCAGATGAATTAAATACTGGTGATGTTAGAATTAATAAGTTTAGAGAGAAATTTTTAACTATTGGACAAGCACAAGTTTCAACCTCAGCATATGAGGCTTTTGACTTAGGTTACCTAAGAAAAGGAGTTGATGAAGTAGTAGTTGACAAAGACTACCAATTAGTCAGAGCAAAAGAAGCTTGTTTATCTATTTACAATCAAGGTTATACTCAACCAGTAAAAGAAAAAAATATTACTGTATTAGGAGAAGAAGGTTTAGGAATAGTTTACGTTGGAGCAGACACAATGGCTCATGGAAAATACATTTCAGAACATGATAAATACATTTCAGAAAAATTAGGTTTTGTATTAGCAGGAGGAGATCTATCAGGCTTAAACGTAGTAGATGAGCAATACTTATTAGACTTAGAAAGAAAAGCATTTTTAGACTTGTGTACAAAGAAAAAAACGCTTGAAAGGATTCAGTCTATCGTAACTAAAGGGAAAATTCTTAGAAATTAGGTTAGACTTTAGAGCGCTATGCTGTTAGATTTTAGAACGCTGCGCTACTAGATTGAAGAATTAGATTTGCAATAAAATAAAGTATTGAAACATGCATAACTTTAAGGAATTAAACATTTGGAAAAGGTCAGTTGATTTAGCTGTTAAAGTTTATCAGCTAGTACAAGACTTCCCTAAAGAAGAAAAATTTGGATTAACAAGCCAGATTACAAGATGTGCAGTTTCTATTGGATCAAACATTGCAGAAGGTGCAGGAAGAAATACTGACAAAGACTTTAACAATTTTTTAGGTATTGCATTAGGTTCTTCTTTTGAGCTAGAAACACAGTTAATTATTGCAACAAAAATAGGAATTATTGATGATGAAAAGTTTAAATCCATTTCCTCAGAAATACTACAAGTACAAAAAATGATAAATGGATTTAAAAGAAAATTAGTTTACTGAATAAAAAAAAGTCTAGAAGTCTAGCGTCTAAAAGCGCAGCGTTCTAGCATCTGATTATGACAACAGCATATATAGTAAAAGCATACAGAACAGCAGTAGGAAAAGCCAATAAAGGTGGATTTAGATTTTATCGTCCAGATGATATGGCTGCAGATGTAATTAAACATTTATTAGCACAAGTTCCACAATTAGATCATGAATTAATTGATGATGTAATTGTTGGTAATGCAATGCCAGAAGCAGAGCAAGGATTAAACGTAGGAAGATTCATTTCTTTAATGAGTTTAAATACTGAAAAAGTTGGTGGAATGACAGTAAATCGTTATTGCTCATCAGGGATTGAAACTATGGCAATTGCCAAAGCTAAAATTGAATCTGGAATGGCAGACGTAATCATTGCTGGAGGTACTGAAAGTATGTCAGCTATAGCAATGGGTGGATGGAGAGTTACTCCAAATGCAAAAATTTCAAAAGAACATGCCGATTGGTATTGGGGAATGGGAAATACTGCTGAAGAAGTAGCCATGAAATACAAAGTAACTAGAGAACAACAAGATGAATTTGCTTTCAATTCACATATGAAAGCTTTGAAAGCTATTGAAGAAGGGAAATTTGTAGACGACATTGTACCAGTTGACATTACTCAAGTTTACGTTGATAATAACGGGAAAAGAGCTGAGAAAAAATATACAATGAGTCAAGATGAAGGTCCCCGTTTAGGAACTACTATTGACGCTTTAGCTAGATTAAATCCAGTATTCCAAGCAGGAGGAAGTGTTACTGCAGGAAACTCTTCACAAATGTCAGATGGTGCAGCTTTTGTATTAATGATGAGTGAAGAAATGGTTAAAAAATTAAATTTAGAACCAATTGCTAGATTAGTATCTTATAAAGTAGTTGGTGTTCCACCAAGAATTATGGGTATTGGACCAAAAGAAGCTATCCCAGCTGCGGTAAAAGCAGCAGGATTAAAAATTAGTGATATCGATTTATTTGAATTGAATGAAGCTTTTGCTTCGCAATCAATAGCAGTTATAAAAGAAACAGGTTTAAACCCTGATATTGTAAATGTTAATGGAGGCGCTATTGCATTAGGACATCCACTAGGTTGTACAGGAGCAAAATTATCTGTTCAGGTAATGAATGAATTAAAAAGACGTGACCAAAAGTATGGTGTAGTAACTATGTGTATTGGAACAGGTCAAGGTGCTGCTGGTGTTATTGAAATGATGTAATCGCGTTGCGATTTAGAGACTCAACTTAAAATGATGTATCCAAAATGGAAATTAAATTAGTAGACATAAGTGAGATTAAGCAACTAAGATATGAAGTATTATGGCCACATAAAAATTCATACAAAGCTTGTGTAATTGAACCAGATACTATTGATACTACTTTTCACATGGGAGCTGTTGAAGACAACATTGTCGTTGGCACATCTACTTTCTTAATTGACATTAATGATAAGTTCGACACTAAAAGTCAATATAGATTAAGAGCAATGGCAACATCACCAAATGTTAGAGGAAAACAAGTTGGACGTAAAATTATAGAAGTATCAATTGAAAAATTGAAAAAAATGAATATCGACCTCTTATGGTGTGATGCAAGATTAGAAGCTACTGGCTTTTATGAAAGATTAGGCTTTAAGATGAAAGGTGAAATTTATAACGTTCCTGAAATAGGTCCACATAAATTAATGTATATAAAATTGAAATAGAAAAGGAAACACAAAACTGAAGCGTTTTGTTTAAGAAAATTAAAATTGATATTAAAAAAATAATTAGAAAAATGGAAGATAAGAAAGCAATTATTGGAGGAGAATTTTTAATCAGAGATGTAGCATGTGAAGATATTTTTACACCTGAAGACTATACTGAAGAGCAAAGTATGATTGCTCAAATGTGTTTAGATTTTATTAGACAACAAATAACACCACATTTAGACAGAATAGATGCTTTAGAAGAAGGATTAATGCCTTCTTTATTAGAAAAAGCTGGTGAATTAGGATTACTTGCAATGTCTGTTCCAGAAGACTTAGGTGGAATGGGAGTAAACTTCCCTACTTCATTGTTAGCCACAGAATATACAGGTAGAGGTCACTCTTTCTCTGTAGCTTATGGTGCACATACAGGAATAGGTACTTTACCTATTTTATATTATGGTACAGAAGCACAAAAGGCAAAATATATTCCAAAATTAGCTTCTGGCGAATGGAAAGCAGCTTATTGCTTAACGGAACCAAGTGCAGGTTCAGATGCTAATTCTGGAAAAACAAAAGCAGTTTTATCAGATGATGGAAAAACATATTCAATTACAGGTCAAAAAATGTGGATTACCAATGGTGGATTTGCAGATGTTATGACTGTATTTGCTAAAATAGGAGATGATAAAAACTTAACTGCATTTATTGTTGATGCACATTCTGAAGGTATTACTTTAAATCCTGAAGAAAAGAAAATGGGAATTAAAGGGTCATCTACACGTCAAGTGTTTTATAACAACGTTATAATTCCTGCTGAAAATTTATTAGGAGAAAGAGATAAAGGTTTTAAAATAGCATTAAACATCCTTAATATTGGTAGAATTAAATTAGCTGGAGGTGTATTAGGTGGTTCTAAAGAAGTAATTAATTACTCTATTAGATACGCTAATGAAAGAGAGCAATTTGGACGTGCTATTTCTAAATATGGTGCTATTCGTTATAAAATAGCTGAACAAATCATTAAAACTTTCTCTTTAGAATCTGCTAGTTATAGAGCTGCTGCAGATATTGAAAACGCAATTAAAGAATTAATTGAAGGCGGAATGTCTAAAGAAAAAGCAACTTTAAAAGGAATTGAACAATTTGCACCTGAATGTGCTATTTTAAAAGTTGTAGGTTCTGAAACACTAGACTACTGTGTTGATGAAGGTGTACAAATTCATGGAGGAATGGGTTACTCAGCAGAATCAGCTGTAGAACGTGCCTATAGAGATGCTAGAATTAACAAAATTTTTGAAGGAACAAATGAAATTAATAGACTATTGACTATTGATATGGTTCTTAAAAAAGCTATGAAAGGTGAATTAGATTTAATGACACCTGCCATGGAAGTTGCAAATGACTTAATGTCTATTCCAGATTTTGAAGATCCATCAACAGAATTATTTGCAGAGGAAAAAAAGTATATCAAAAATTTCAAGAAATCTGTATTAATGGTTGCTGGAACAGCAGTTCAAAAATTAATGATGTCTTTATCTAAAGAAGAAGAAATTTTAATGAACATTGCAGATATGGCCAATGATGTTTATGTTGCTGAATCAACTATGTTAAGAGTTGAAAAAATGGCCAAAAACATAGGAGAAGAAAAAGCTGCTATTTATATCACCATTGCTAAAGCATTTATCTTTGATGCTGCAGACAGAATAAACAAAGCAGGTAAAGATGCTTTAATGTCTTTTGTTGAAGATGATGAATTAAGAATGATGTTAATGGGAATGAAACGTTTTACGAAAGTGGCCCCTTTCAATATGAAACAAGCAAGACAAGATATTGCTAAAACAGCAATTGACAAAAACGAATACTGTTTTTCTGACGCGATTAACAAACTATAATATAGTGTTATCAAAATAAAACGCCATTCAAATTAATTTGAATGGCGTTTTTTTATTCTTTCAGTTTATTGAGGTGTACTTTAGATATTCATTACATATTACGTCTATACTGTCCACCAACTTCAAATAGCGATTCAGTAATTTGACCTAAAGAACAATACTTAGAAGCTTCCATTAAATATTCGAAAATATTTTCATTTTGGATAGCTGCGTTTTGTATTTTCTTGATTTGAGGTTCTAAATGTTCAGCATTTGTTTTGTGAAAGTCAGCTAACATGTTTAACTGATATTGTTTTTCTTCTTCCGTTGCTCTAACAACTTCATCAGGAATTACAGTTGGTGATCCATTTTTATTTAAGAATGTATTTACACCAATAATTGGAAATTCTCCATTATGTTTTAATGTTTCATAATACAAACTCTCTTCTTGAATTTTAGAACGTTGATACATTGTTTCCATTGCACCAAGTACTCCACCTCTTTCAGTAATTCTATCAAATTCTAATAACACAGCTTCTTCAACTAATTCAGAAAGTTCTTCAATTATAAATGCACCTTGAATTGGGTTTTCATTTTTAGTTAATCCTAACTCTTTATTTATAATTAATTGAATAGCCATTGCTCTACGAACCGACTCTTCAGTTGGCGTTGTAATAGCCTCATCATAAGCATTAGTATGTAGCGAATTACAGTTATCATAAATTGCATACAACGCTTGTAAAGACGTTCTAATATCATTAAAATCAATTTCTTGCGCATGTAATGAACGTCCAGAAGTTTGAATATGATATTTTAACATTTGTGCTCTTGGACTCGCTTTATATTTTAGCTTCATTGCCTTTGCCCAAATCTTACGAGCAACTCTTCCGATAACAGCATATTCAGCATCAATTCCATTTGAGAAAAAGAATGATAAGTTAGGCCCGAATTTATTAATATCCATTCCTCTACTTAAATAGTACTCTACATAAGTAAATCCATTCGCTAAAGTTAACGCCAATTGCGTAATAGGATTTGACCCTGCTTCAGCAATATGATAACCAGAAATTGAAACTGAATAAAAGTTTCTTATTCCATTATCAATAAAGTACTCTTGCACATCACCCATTAAACGCAATGCAAACTCTGTAGAGAAAATACATGTGTTTTGAGCTTGATCTTCTTTTAATATATCTGCTTGAACCGTTCCTCTAACTTGCGTTAATGTTTCTACTTTAATTGTTTGATATACATCTGCAGGTAAAACTTCATCACCTGTAGCACCTAACAACATTAACCCTAATCCGTCATTACCTTTTGGTAAATCACCTTGATAAGCTGGACGAGTTGTTCCTGCCTTCTTATATTTCGCAATAATTTTTGCTTCTACTTCTTTTTCAAGACCATTTTCTTTAATATACTTTTCACAATTTTGATCAATTGCTGCGTTCATAAAGAAACCTAATAACATTGGCGCTGGTCCATTAATTGTCATAGACACTGACGTTAATGCATGTGTTAAATCAAAACCAGAATATAATTTCTTAGCATCATCTAAACAGCAAATAGAAACACCTGAGTTACCCACTTTACCATATATATCAGGTCTAGATCCAGGATCGTTACCATATAATGTAACAGAATCAAATGCTGTTGATAATCGTTTTGCTGGCATACCTTCACTTACATAGTGAAAACGTTTATTTGTTCTTTCCGGTCCACCTTCTCCTGCAAACATTCTTGAAGGATCTTCACCTGTACGTTTAAAAGGATATAATCCTGAGGCGTAAGGAAATTCACCTGGTACATTTTCTTGTAAAATCCAAGTTAATAAATCACCCCAAGCTGTATATTTAGGTAATGAAATTTTAGGTATTTGTAAATGTGATAACGATTCAGAATGTGTATCAATTTTAATTTCCTTATCCCTTACTTTAAATATGTATAATGGATCTTTATATTTTTTGACTTTAGATGCCCAATTTAAAATATGTTCTAAATTGTGTGGATCTAAATCCATTTTTACACGGTCAAATTCTTTTAATAATAAAGATAAAAATTCATCTTCTGTATTTAAATCATCATCTATAATTCCTGCTTTAGTCATTTCTAACGCTTGACCAGATACTGATTCAATGGTTTTAAATATTCCAAACAGTTTTTGAGCAGTTTTAGATTGTTCTTTTGCCCAATTATCATACCCTCTATTATTTTCTGAAATTTCAGATAAATAACGAATTCTTGCTGGAGGTATAACATATATTTTTTCAGACATTTCTTTTGTAATAGAAATCTTAGACACTAAATCTTTAGCCTCTGTTTTTTCAACTACTTTGTCCATTATTGCTTTGTAAAGCGTATTCATCCCAGGATCATTAAACTGAGATGCGATTGTACCGTAAACTGGTAAATCATCTTGGTGTATATGCCATAAATTATTATTACGCATGTATTGTTTCTTTACATCACGAATAGCATCTAAAGCACCACGTTTATCAAATTTATTTAAGGCTACTAAATCTGCAAAATCAAGCATGTCAATTTTTTCTAATTGAGTTGCCGCTCCAAATTCAGGTGTCATTACATATAAAGACACATCAGAGTGATCCATAATTTCAGTATCTGATTGACCAATACCTGATGTTTCAAGAATAATCAAATCAAAATTTGCTGCTTTTAAAATCACTAACGCTTCAGCAACATGCTTGCTTAATGCTAAATTAGATTGACGAGTTGCCAATGAACGCATATAAACTCTATCGTTATTTATGGCATTCATTCTAATTCTATCTCCTAAAAGCGCACCACCTGTTTTTCTTTTTGAAGGATCAACAGAAACGATTGCCATTTTCTTATCCGGAAAATCAACTAAAAATCTACGTACTAACTCATCCACTAATGAAGACTTACCAGAACCACCAGTTCCAGTTATACCTAAAACAGGTGTATCAACTTTATCAGCTAAAGCATGAACTGCATTCATTTCAACTACTGCATTCTCAGGGAAATTTTCTGCTGCAGAAATCAATCTTGCGATTGAAGCTACATCTTTATCTTGTAATTTATCAACTTCATTATTTAATTTATCGCCAACAGGAAAATCAGCTCTTTGAACTAAATCATTGATCATTCCTTGTAACCCCATTGATCTTCCATCATCTGGATGATAAATTTTTTCAACACCATACCCTTCTAATTCTGCTATTTCAGTTGGTAAAATTGTACCACCTCCACCAGCAAAAATCTTAATATGACCACCACCTCTTTCATTTAAAAGATCATACATAAATTTTAAATATTCTGTATGCCCTCCCTGATAAGATGTTATTGCAATAGCTTGAACATCTTCTTGAATTGCACAATTCACAACCTCTTCAACCGAACGGTCATGACCAAGGTGAATCACCTCACATCCAGTAGATTGAATAATCCTACGCATAATATTTATAGCTGCATCATGCCCATCAAACAATGAGGCTGCAGTTACAATTCTTACTTTATTATTTGGTTTATAAGGTGCTATTTGTTCCATTAATTTTGGTTTTTAGTGATGCGAATTTACGGATTTTTTATGGAATAATTGTTTGTTTTAACAGCTTTGTTTATCGGTTTTAGCGTTATAAAACTCATTATTTAACTTAAAACACCCTTCAAATTACATGTTCTAATTTGCAAGCCAACTTACTGAATTACATCTTAAAAAACCAGAAATAGATATTGAATCACTAATTTACATAACCCAAATCATAGCGCATTGACAGTATTACATGAAATTTTCGGCATAAAAAAAAGACGAACCTTTCAGTTCGTCTTTCAATACTATATAAATGTAACATTACATTTTATCTAAATTTGGCATCTCTCTAGTAAAAGCAGGAATACCAGTAATATCCATCCCTGTAATTAGTAAATGAATATCATGTGTTCCTTCATAAGTTACAACAGATTCAAGGTTTGCCATGTGACGCATTACAGAAAATTCATTTGTAATACCCATTGCTCCTAAAATTTGTCTTGCTTCACGTGCAACAGTTAATGCCATATCAACATTATTACGTTTACACATTGAAATTTGAGAAGAAGTTGCTTTACCTTCATTTCTTAACTGTCCTAATCTAAAAGTCATTAACTGAGCTTTAGTAATTTCAGTTATCATTTCAGCTAACTTTTTTTGAGTTAATTGAAAAGCACCAATTGGAACACCAAATTGAGTTCTTTCTTTAGAATATCTTAATGCTTGATCATAACAATCCATTGCAGCACCAATAGCACCCCAAGCAATTCCATATCTTGCAGAATCTAAACAACCAAGTGGTGCACCTAAACCAGATTTATTTGGTAATAAATTTTCTTTCGGTATTTTAACATTTACAAAAATAAGTTCTCCTGTAATAGAAGCTCTTAAAGAATGTTTTCCATGCATCTCTGGAGCAGAAAATCCTTCCATTCCTTTTTCAACGATTAAACCATGTATACGTCCTTCTTCATTCTTTGCCCATACAACAGCTACATCAGCTAAAGGTGCATTAGAAATCCACATTTTAGCACCATTTAAAAGGTAATGGTCACCCATATCTTTAAAATTAGTAGTCATTCCACTTGGGTTAGAACCGTGATCGGGTTCAGTTAAACCGAAACAACCTAAAAATTCTCCTGATGCTAATTTTGGTAAATATTTTAATCTTTGCTCCTCATTACCATACTTGTAAATTGGATACATTACTAATGAACTTTGAACAGATGATGTAGATCTTAAACCTGAGTCACATCTTTCTAATTCTTGCATTATTAATCCATAAGAAATTTGATCTAAACCTGGACCACCATATTCAGTTGGAATATAAGGACCAAATGCTCCGATTTCACCTAATTGCTTAACTAAATGCTCTGGAAAAGCAGCTCTTTCATAATAATCTTCAATTATTGGAGAAACATTTTGTTTAACCCAGTCTCTAGTTGCGTCTCTAATTAGCTTATGCTCATCTGTAAGCATATCATCCATATTAAAATAATCAGGATGTGTAAATAAATCAGTTGCCATATTTTTTTTTAATTTTGAACCACAAATGTAACTATTTATTATAATTTAAACATAAAACTGTATTAAATAAAGATTATCAAAAAATAAATTAAATTTGTAGAAAAACAATGTTACTAAATACAGTTAGCCATATAAATAATTTGGATTTTGAATTAATAAAATTAAATTCAGAAATTAATTGGTTTAATATTACTTCAATTTTAATTTGCGTTTCACTAATTATTAGTAGTAAAATTATTAGTTCTGACTCTATAGTTTCAATTATCGGGCTTAGAAATAAAAAAACTCAATCATCTAAAGGACTACCCTCATATTTTTTAAGTTTTAATTACTTTATCACTGTTTCTTTGTTTATTTGGAATTACTACATAACGACTAATAATTCTAACGCCTTTTATTCATTTTTCTTAATACTTGCAACTGTTACTACAGTATCGTTTGTAAAACTTCTATTAATGTATTCAATTAATATATTATTTAATCAAAAGAATCATTTTCACATTAGGTTACATTTTAAATTTTATCATTTATTAGGTATAATTTTATTACCGCTTTACGTATTATCCTATTTCTTTGAACCAAAAAATTTATTATTATTTTACTTCTATGTATCTATTCTATTCACTCTTGTACTAATAACTCGAGAATTATTAAGTTTATTTACAGCTCTTAACAATAGAATTTCATTATTGTATTTAATTTTGTATCTTTGCACTCTTGAATTACTACCTATAATATTAGCTATTAAGTTATTTATGTAATAATTCATTGACTTAACCAGTAAGAGAAGGATAAAATGAGTTTAAAAACAATATTAGTATCACAGCCAAAACCAGAAGGAGATAAGTCTCCATATTTCGATTTAGCTGAAAAATACAATTTAAAAATTGACTTTAGAAAATTTATCACTGTTGTAGGTTTAACTACAAGAGAATTTAGAGATCAAAAAGTTGATTTAAGCATGCACACTGCAGTTATTTTAACGAGCAAAACTTCTGTTGACCATTTTTTCAGAATGGCGGAAGAAACTAGATTTAAAATCTCAGAAGCTTTAAAATACTTTTGTATGTCTGAAGCTGTAGCTTATTACTTACAGAAATATGTAATCTATAGAAAGCGTAAAATATTTTATGGTAAAACAAACATTGATGATTTAATGGTTTTACTTAAAAAACATAAAAACGAGAACTATTTATTACCTTGTTCTGATATATTAAGACAAAGAATTCCTGATGCATTAGAAGCTAATAGTATTCGTTATTCAAAAGCTGTTATGTACAGAACTGTAGCTGCTGATTTATCTGATTTAGATGATGTAAAGTATGACTTATTGGTTTTCTTTAGTCCTTCTGGAATTGAGTCATTATTCAAAAATTTTCCTGATTTCAAACAAGATAAAACAATGATTGCTGCTTTTGGTCCAACAACTGCTAATGCAGTTAAAAAACACAGCTTAAAGCTAAGCATTCATGCACCACTACCTAAATACCCTAGTATGACTATGGCTATTGAGGACTATATTAAAACTGAAAACAAAAAAAAGTAATTCTTTTTTAACAATTATCAAAAAGCATAACTTTTAAGTTATGCTTTTTTTGTGGTAAAAATTTAAAATTACCCGAATAACCTTTAAGGCCTACAACTCTTTTAGTAACCATTCAAAGCGTCAAACTTTTACACCCATCCTATCTCTGATTTGAGTTAAATACTTAATTATCTATTCAATAATTATTCATTAAAAATAAGCTTACAACACTTGTTATAAGGCATAATTAGAATTTACTAATAACTGAAGGTACAATTTTTAATATTTTTAATCAAAACAAAATTGATTATTTGTAAATTCGTAATCTTAAACGGTAAATTATGGAAAATAGAATTACAGAATTATTCAACATAAAATATCCAATTATTCAAGCTGGAATGATTTGGTGTTCTGGTTGGGAATTAGCAAGTGCAGTTTCAAACGCAGGTGGATTAGGAATCATTGGGTCAGGTTCAATGTACCCTGAAGTTTTAGAAGAACAAATTGCTAAATGTAAAACAGCTACCGACAAACCATTTGCGGTTAATTTACCTATGATTTACCCTGACATTGATAAGCATGTGGAAATCATTTTAAGAACTAAAGTACCTATTGTTTTTACCTCAGCAGGAAATCCTAAAACGTGGACAAAATTACTGAAAGACAATGGAATTATTGTTGTTCATGTTGTATCAAGCTTGAAATTTGCATTAAAATCTGAATTAGCAGGTGTAGATGCTGTTGTAGCTGAAGGTTTTGAAGCTGGAGGACACAATGGACGTGAAGAAACTACAACAATGACTTTAATTCCTATTGTTGCTAACGAATTAAAAATCCCATTAATCGCAGCTGGTGGAATTGGGACAGGAAAAGGGATGTTTGCAGCTATGAGTTTAGGTGCTGATGGTGTTCAAATTGGTAGTCGTTTTGTCGCTACTCCTGAAAGTTCTGCTCATCAAAACTTTAAAAATACTGTTGTAGAAACACAAGATGGTGGAACCCAATTAACCCTAAAAGAATTGACACCTGTTAGACTCATCAAAAACAATTTTTATAACCAAGTGCAAACAGCTTATCAAAATAATGCTTCTACTCAAAATCTTAAAGAATTACTAGGTAGAGGTCGTGCAAAAAAAGGAATGTTTGAAGGAGATTTAGTAGAAGGTGAATTAGAAATAGGTCAAATTGCAGGCTTAATTAATGACATAAAACCTGCTGCCCAAATCGTAGCTGAAATTATTACTGAATACAATCAAATTAAAGCAGAAATTACAACTTTAGATAAATATAATTTTTAACAAGACTCTTGAGTTTCTGCTACGCAACTCAGCCCATCTATGTTAAATTACTAAAATAAAATATGATACAATATAAAACGTTTACATTAAATAATGGCTTAAAAGTCATACACCATCAAGATAAAACTACACCAATGGCTGTAGTAAACACAATTTATAATGTAGGCGCTAGAGATGAAAATGAAAGTCGTACAGGATTTGCCCATCTATTTGAACATTTAATGTTTGGCGGTTCAAAACATATTGAAAATTTTGACGCCCCTTTACAGCTAGCCGGTGGAGAATGTAATGCTTTTACAAGTAATGACATTACAAATTATTACAACACTTTACCTGCCGAAAATTTAGAAACTGCACTTTGGTTAGAGAGTGATAGAATGTTAGAATTAGCTTTTACACCAAAATCTTTAGAAGTACAACGCCAAGTAGTTATTGAAGAATTTAAGCAACGCTACTTAAATCAACCTTATGGTGACGTTTGGTTACAGTTTAGACCTTTAATATATAAGACACACCCTTACAAATGGGCAACTATCGGTAAAAGTATTAAACATATTGAAGAGGCTACAATGGAAGATGTAAAAAACTTTTTCTTCAAACATTATGGCCCTCAAAATGCAACTTTAGTAATTGGAGGTAATGTTGAATTTGAAGACGTTAAATCTTTAGTCACTAAATATTATGCTGACATTCCTGCAAGAGATAAATATACAAGACATATTACTCCTGAACCAAAACAAACAGAAACTAGACGCTTAAATATTGATAGAAAAGTACCTGCCAATGCTATTTACATGTCATTTAGAATGGGTAACCGTTTAACACGTGATCATTATTTAGGCGATATTACTTCTGATGTTTTATCTGGAGGTAAATCATCAAGACTATATATGTCTTTAGTAAAAGACAAGAAATTATTCACTAACATCTCAGCATATATTTTAGGCGGAATTGAAGATGGTATATTTTTATTTAGTGGTCATTTAATGGAAGGTGTAGATTTTGAAACAGCTGAGGAGTCAATATTAAACGAAATAGAAATCTTAATTACAAAATCCATTTCGGACAATGAATTAACTAAGGTTAAAAATAAATTTCAAACGGCAAAAGCATTTCAAGACCAAAGTTTATTAAACCGTGTAATGGACTTAGCCATGCATGATCAAATGGGAATATTAGATAAGATAAATACTGAAAAAACTATTTATGACACCATTAAAGTTGACGAATTAATTAATTTTTCAAAAGAAACTTTTACACCAACAAACATGTCGGTTTTAACTATTAAAGCTATATAAATGAACAGAACAATTGCACCAGAATACAGCAAAGCACAAAATATTGATTTGCTTGTCCCACAGCGCATCAAGCTTACTGACCAAATAGATTTATATTGGCTTAACGAAACTCAAGATGATACTGTAAAATTAGATATGACTTGGGATGCTGGGTCTAAATATCAATCAAAAAAATTAACAGCCTCTTTTACAAATGCGCTTTTATTAGCAGGTACAAATAAACTGTCTGCTAATCAAATATCTGAAAAAATAGACTTCCAAGGTGGCTATGTTTCTCAAGACTTAGATAAAGACCAAGGTGGTGTCACACTTTATGGCTTAAGCAATAAAATTGAAACCATTTTTGACATATTTTCTGAAAATTTTTCTAATGCAATATTTCCTGAATCAGAAGTTGAAAAACTAATTGATATCAGAAAGAATGGCTTTAAAATTTCAATGGAAAAAGTATCTACACTTTGCCGTCAAGAATTTAACAAACATATTTTTGGTCAAAATAATGAATATGGAAAAGTAGCTAATTTAGAAGACTTTGATAATGTAACAGTAAGTGACTTACAACATTTTTATAAGTCTATTTATTTAGAAACTAAACCTACCCTATTTTTAGTTGGTAAAGTAAATCAATCTTTTATTGAAAAATTAAAGACTTGGGCGCAAACATTAGGCACTTCAAAATCAACTGTTGTAAATACAAATTTTGAGCAAACGAAAGGTAGAATTGAAATCCCTAAAAAAGACGCCATTCAAACCTCTATTAGAATTGGTAGATTGATGGTTCAAAAAAACCACCCTGATTATTATGATTTTCAAATTTTGAATACCATTTTAGGTGGTTATTTCGGGAGTAGATTAATGGCTAACATACGCGAAGACAAGGGTTATACTTATGGCATTGGTTCGGGACTATCTGTTCTAGATGATAGCGCTTACTTTTTTATCTCTACCGAAGTAGCTAAAGAAGTGGTTGATAATACGATCACAGAAATTTACATTGAAATTGATAAATTAAAGAATGAACTTGTTTCTGAAAATGAATTAGAAAAAGTAAAAAACTATTTATTAGGTGACTTTTTAAGAGGCTCTGATGGTGCAATTGCCATGATGGAAAATTTTAAAAACATTTTCTTTAATAATTTAAGTCAAGATTATTATACTGAATTTATTCACGCCATTAATAACATTACAGCAAAACAATTAAACCATTTAGCAAATAAATATCTGGACAAAACAGAGTTTTTAGAAGTACTTGCAGGGTAAGAAAAAGACATAATAGCGCTACGCTTCTAGATGCTAGACACAAGACAATAATACAGAATGATAAAATCAAGTTGGAAAAAATTGACATTAGATTTTAAACTACCGAGTGGAACATCAAGAGGTATTTTAACTCAAAAAGAATCTTGGATAATATCGATTTGGAATGTCAATAATACTGATATTATTGGTAAAGGTGAAGCATCTATCATTAAAACACTTTCGCCTGATTGGAGTAAGGATTTTGAAGCTAAAGTCAATTTTATTTGTGAAAACATTACTGAATATAGTACAACAGAAGGAATACGTAAATTAAACCAATTCCCATCAATTCAATTGGCAATTGAAACTGCATTACTCGACTTAAAAAACGGAGGGAAATCAATTGTTTTCCCTTCCGATTTCGTAAGTAAACAAACGCCTATACCCATAAATGGACTAATATGGATGGGAGACAAAGCGTTTATGACCTCTCAAATTGAAAATAAAATAAAGACTGGTTTTGATTGTCTTAAATTGAAAATTGGTGCTATTGATTTTGAAACAGAATTACAAATTTTAAAAGACATTCGTTCAAACTATTCATCTAAAGACATTGAATTAAGAGTAGATGCCAACGGTGCTTTTTTACCTCATGAAGCTTTAGATAAATTAGAACAGTTATCTAAATTTGATTTACACTCTATAGAACAACCTATAAAAGCAGGACAAATAAATGAAATGGCGAGTTTATGTTCAAATACGCCGTTACCAATTGCTTTAGATGAAGAATTGATTGGTGTTTTTAATGTGAAGAAAAAGTCTGAATTACTAAAGACCATAAAACCACAGTATATTATTTTAAAACCTTCTTTAATTGGTGGATTTAGCGGCTCTGAAGAATGGATAAACTTAGCTGAACAGCAAAATATTAAGTGGTGGATTACCTCAGCATTAGAAAGTAATATTGGCTTAAACGCAATTGCACAATATACGTTTACTAAAAATAATCCGCTTCCTCAAGGGTTAGGAACAGGTGGATTATTTACTAATAATACGCCTACTAACTTAGTAGTTGAAAATGGAAAATTAATTCTAAGTTCTAAATAAATTCAAAATCAACTCTTCTATTTAGCTTTTTCCCACCAATAGTAGAATTCGATACTTTTGGATCTTTTTCACCTCTAAATTCAATAACCACTTGGTCAGACTCAATACCAAGACTCAATAGATAAGCTTTAATTTTATTAGCTCGTCTTTTTGACAAACCAATATTGTATCCATTAGAGCCATTCGAATCTGTATGCCCAATAATTTTAATTCTTAAATCAGAATGAGATTTAACTATTTTAACCATTTGTTCTAAGAATTCATGAAACTCAGGTTTTAAATCATCCATATCATGGTCAAAATTAATGGATTGAAATTCAAAGTTTTTCATTTCGGCATCTCTTACATAGTAAGCATTCCAACCTCTTTTTAAATCATTATGCATATTATTAAACCATGAATGATATAATGAAACTGTATCTGTTTTTGACATTTTATATTTAGAACGATACAATGTTATTTCACCTACATCTGAACGGCAAGTACTCGAATAAAACACACCTGATAAGTAACCTGTTTTTTCACTATACCTTAATTTCCCTTTTATCAAACACCAATATCTTCTACCTGAGTATTTTTTATTCTCGAAAAAAATATCCTCAAACTCAATTTCATTTTCAGAAATTAATTTCCCTTTAATAATTTTTAAAGCATAATAATCACTAAATGGAACTTCTACTCTTGACTCACCTGTCACCTCTTTAGTCTCTTTATCAATCACAAAATTAAACCAAATAGCATTTCCTTTTGTATTCGTTTGGCCAAAATTAACTTTTAAACCTTGCCATACTCCTTCTAAAAAGTTATCCTGAGCAGATAAGTTAAGCGTAAAAAGCATTAGAAATATAAAAAATATTCTATTCATTAATTCATGATAAGTAGTACTGTTTCATTAATGTTTAATATACGTAATTGAATAAAAAAGTTACACTTTTTAAGTTTATACTAAAAACAGTTTGTAAATAATAAAACTAGTGAATCAAAATTGATAAGAACTCAATCGACATTTTATTCATTAACTTTTTCATGAGAATATAGTTTATGGTACACGAATAATTAATTCATAATACCGAATAATAATAAACCTCTATTTGAATATAAAAAAATACAATTTACTTATTTTAATATCGTTAGCTTTGAAATAAACTTACCATATGAAAAATTTAAAAAGTAACATCTTTTTTAAAATCGGAATAATTATCGTTATTACGTTAATACTTTTAATTCCAACCGCTTTAGTACAAGAGTTAATACATGAAAGAGAAAACGTACAAGAACAGGCCATTGAAGAGGTAAGTTCAAAATGGGGTAATGGACAAACCATAACAGGACCTTTTGTGTCAGTTCCTTATGATAAATTTATAAAAAGAACACTAACAGACTCTACTAGTGAAATAGTTACATTAAAGAAATGGGCTCATTTTTTACCAGAACAATTAAACATAGAAGGTAAAGTCGCTCCTGAAAAAAGATATAGAGGAATATTTGAAGTTGTTGTATATGAATCTGTACTTAGCTTAAATGGAAGTTTTAATCAATTTGATTTTGATCAGCTAGAAGTAGAGTCTAAAAACGTACATTTTGACCAAGCAACTTTTAATGTTGGCGTATCAGACTTGAGAGGAATTGAAACACAAGTAAGTTTGAATTGGAACAATAAAGCTTCTCTTTTTAACCCTAGTACGAGTACAAATGATTTAGTCAAGTCAGGTATCAATGCAAACATAAAAATTGATAAAGACGATTCTTTAAATTATGAGTTCAACGTAGAGCTCGACCTAAAAGGAAGTCAACACTTATACTTTGTTCCTGTAGGTAAAATAACAGATATTAATATAGCATCCGACTGGAGTACACCAAGTTTTACTGGAGAATATTTACCTGACACAAGAACAATAAATAATAGTGGTTTTACTGCAAATTGGAATATACTGCACTTAAACAGAAACTATCCTCAAAGTTGGACTGGAAGTCAACACAATGTAAGTTATAGCAGCTTTGGAACAGACTTATTACTTCCTGTGGATGGTTACAAAAAATCACATAGAGTGGCTCGATACTCTATTCTTTTTATTGTATTAACTTTTTTAGTATTCTTTTTTGTTGAAATTATGAATAAAGTATTCATTCACCCTATTCAGTATTTACTTGTAGGGATAGCATTAGTTGTGTTTTACTCATTATTATTATCATTTAGTGAACATATACTTTTCAATTTTTCTTATATTTTAGCTGCAGTATTAACTCTTTTCTTGGTTACTGGTTACACAATGGCTATTCTTAAATCAAAAACATTAAGCCTTTTAATATTAGGAATATTAACGATTTTATACACCTTTATTTTTATTATAATTCAAATGGAAGACTATGCTCTACTAATCGGTAGTATAGGAATATTCATAATTCTGGGAATAGTTATGTTTTTCTCTCGTAAAATTGATTGGTATGATATAAAAATAGGAAAAGAAGAAACCAATAATTAACTCTTACTTTTAGTTCAAAAATGTCCATCTATTATATAAAATGGATGGACATTTTTACAAAACAATCGTAAGAAAAGTATTACAAGACAATTACCCTATTTAATTAAAGAAATAATAAAGGTGAAGTCTATTCAATCATCAATACTTGGAGCAACCTTTTATTATTTTAATTCGTTATTATCATATAAATAAAAAACTGTGAATATGAAAAATGTAATTTTAAGTCTATTAGCATTAGCTACATTAGGGATGGTAGCGTGTAAAAAACATGAGGTAATACCTCCGCCTACGCCAACATCTAATCTCGGATCGTATTTTACGGATAATGAAAATGAAGCTAAACAAAACTTTTCAATTAACGCAAGTACTTCGAATACCTTTACAGGTGAAAATGGTGTAAAAATTAATGTCCCTGCAAATTCTTTTGTTTATTCAAACGGAGATGTAGTAACAGGAACTATTGATTTTGAATTGATTGAAGTATTAAATGTATCAAGTATGGTATCTTTAAATAAAACAACAACATCAAATGGTGAAATACTAGTATCTGGTGGTCAAATAAAATTAATAGCGAGTCAAAACTCAAGTCAAGTGTTTTTAGCACAAGATATGGCTGTAGAAGTTAAGATTCCAACAACGAATATTGACCCACAAATGGCGCTTTTCGTTGGAAATCAAAACGCAACGGGTGATGTAGACTGGACATCTTCAGTATTAGATACGACACAACAAGATACGATTATAATTGTAAATGACACAATTGGTAATGGTTGGGTAGATTATTATTCATTTGATTTTACAAATGATAGCTTAGGTTGGATAAATTGTGATTATTTCTGGAACAATCCAGCCCCAGAAACAGACATCATTGCTCAATTAGATACCATATATAATTATTCTAATACATCATGCTTCTTGGTATTTACAGACATCAACTCGGTAATGAGTTTACATGACTACACAGTTGTTAATGATGGTGAATTCTTAGGTTCAAATATACCAACAGGCCAACCCGTAACTTTTGTATGTGTTTCTGAAATTGATGGATTATACTACTCTGCATTTGTTAACTCTATGATTGTTGCTAATCATATTGAAAGCATTACAATGTCATTGACAACTATTACAGCTATACAAACTGCTATAGATAACCTTTAACTTTTAATTAGATACAAAAAATCCCAATCAGTAAAATACTGGTTGGGATTTTTTTGTTATTGCATCTTATTATTTAACGAATAATAATCAATTTATTATTTGGTAATAAAAAATACAATCCACTTTTTTTAAAAATTTAGAGTTTAAATTAACAAACTAAACCCCTTGTCAATAAAAGGTATTGAAAATATAGTAAGCTTACCCAATAGTTTTTTACTGATTTTACAAGATGATTCTTTATATTTACAAAAAATTAACAACAGATGATTCTAAGAAAAGCATTACAAGATAATTATCCTATTTTATCAAATCCTGATTTGATTGAAGAAATTATGAAAGTAGGTCAAATTCATGAAATGGAAGTTGACGAAATTCTAATTGACATTAATCAAAATGTAAAAACCTTACCTTTATTAATTGAAGGTTCTGTGAAAATTTTACGTGAGGATGAAGAAGGCAATGAAGTTTTTTTATACTACGTTGATCAAGGAAATACTTGTGCTGCTACTTTAACATGTTGCATGGATGCTAAAAGAAGTAACATTAGAGCCGTTGTTGAAGAAAAAGTAATTTTTATTACTATTCCTTACGAGTACATGGATATTTGGATGGGAAAGTATAAAACTTGGCGTGAATTTATTTTAACAACTTACTCTATTCGTTTTGAAGAATTGTTAAAAGCAGTTGATCAATTGGCATTCAAGAAAATGGATCAAAGAATAGCAAATTTCTTAGATGAAAAATCAAAATTACTAGATTCAAAAATTATTAAAATCTCTCATCAACAAATTGCTTACGATTTAAATACATCAAGAGAAGTTGTATCAAGAATTTTAAAACAAATGGAAAAAGAAGATCTAGTAAAAATCAGTAGAGGACAATTAGAATTGTTAGATTAATACTAACTTTACAAAAAAATAAAAGACTATGGTTGAAGTTGGAATAATAATGGGTTCAAAATCAGACTTACCTATTATGCAAGATGCAGCTGATGCATTAAAAGAATTAGGAATTAAGTTTGAAATGACAGTTGTTTCTGCTCATAGAACACCTGAAAGGATGTTTGACTATGCTAAAAAAGCACAAGCAAGAGGAATAAAAGTTATTATTGCTGGTGCTGGTGGTGCTGCTCACTTACCCGGAATGGTTGCTTCTCTAACGGCATTACCAATTATTGGCGTTCCAATTAAGTCTTCAAATTCAATTGATGGCTGGGATTCAGTTTTATCTATTTTACAAATGCCTGGTGGAATACCAGTAGCAACAGTAGCATTAAATGGTGCAAAAAATGCTGGGATTTTAGCAGCAAGCATTATTGGTGCCTCAAATGAAGCTGTTTTTAATAGAATAACTGAATATAAAGAAAGTTTAAAAGAGAAAGTATTATTAACTGCCAAAGAAATGGAGGCTAACAATTAATATCATTCGAAAGTATTGACTTTTAAAGATATTTACATTTTACGATAATTAATTACACACAATGATAACAGTAGATATAATTTTTAAATATTTCCCTGACTTAACTGATCTTCAAAAAGAACAGTTTACAAAACTATATGATGTTTATAAGGAATGGAATGATCAAATAAACGTGGTGAGTCGTAAAGACTTTGATACGTTTTACGAGAAACATGTTTTACATTCTTTAGGCATAGCAGAATGTATTGAATTTAAAGAAAACTCTGACATTTTAGATGTAGGTACTGGTGGAGGTTTTCCTGGGATTCCTTTAGCAATTATGTTTCCTGATTCTCACTTTATGTTAGTAGATGGAATAGGAAAGAAAATTAAGGTTGTTAACGGTGTTGTTGAATCTTTAGGTTTAAAAAATGTAACGGCTCAACAAATTCGTGCTGAAGAAATTAAACACAAGTTTGATTTCATTATCAGTAGAGCTGTCACACAAATGCCTTTATTTTTAACTTGGATTCGTAAAAGAATAAAAAAGCAACAAATAAATGCTTACCCTAATGGCTTACTTTATTTAAAAGGTGGTGATTTACATGAGGAAATGAAAACCGTAAGAGAATATAATGAAACGGTAGAACTAGCTGACTTTTTTGAAGAGGAATTTTTCGAAACTAAGAAAGTCGTTTATGTTGATTTATCACATTAATAGTACGATAATAATTTAAAAAATATTTGATTTAAAAATCTAATTCTTGATTGGGATCCCAGAATATGGTATCCCAATTTTGTATTATATCATTTTTAATTTTAAGACCTTCTGCTTCTAACCTATCCTTCATAGTATCTGGTGTAGCAAAATGCATTTTACCACTCAGCATTCCTAATCTATTCACTACACGGTGAGCCGGTATTTTATCTTCTAACGTATGTGATTGGTTCATTGCCCAACCAACTACCCTGCTAGACTTGGCTGCTCCTAAATATTTAGCTATCGCTCCATAGGATGTTGCTCTTCCTTTCGGAATTAAACGTACAACATCAAAAATATTAGTATAAAAATCGGATTGAGCCATTGTTATTCTTCAAGTAAATATACAATTTTACAATTGAATCTGGCAATACTTAATTACTGATCCTTTTTCGGTGAACAATTTCTCATATACAGTTTTAATCCCTAAAACTGATTGTTCTTCTTCTGTTAATTTATCCCAATATTCAGGTGCATATAAATCCCAAGTTGTGTTTTCGCACTTATAGTTATGCTCTGCAATTTGCTCTTCAGTAGATTCAAACAAAATATCACTATCTGTTTTTAAATGTACAACCCCACCTGGTTTTAACACATGCTTAAACCTGTCCATAAACATTTTTGAAGTTAATCGCTTACGCGGCTTCTCTTTCTGAGGATCCGAAAAGGTTAACCAAATTTGATCAATTTCATTTTCAGCAAAAACAGCTTTTAAAAAATCAATTCTAATTCTAACAAATGCTGCATTATCAAGTTCTAATGATCTAATAGCATCAGCACCATACCAAATACGAGCGCCTTTAACATCTATTCCAATGTAATTATGATTTGGATATTTCTTTGCTAATCCAACAGTATATTCACCTTTACCACATCCTAACTCTACAATAATAGGATTGTCATTTTTAAAAAAATCTTTTGACCAATTTCCTTTCATAGGAAACTCATCACTTTGAAGGGTTTCTAACAATGGTTCGAAAACACAATCCATTGTTTTCATATCTGCAAAGTGTTCTAATTTAGTTTTAGCCATGGTAAACGGTTTGTTTTATAATTATAAAGAATTATTAATCTCAGACAACAACAATGATACCTCTCTTAATAATCCCATTTTGGGAGTACTGTCACTTGAATGTTCAACTAAATATGACTTCATACTTAATAATGCATCCATAATTTTCTCTTCTGTCAATGTGCCTTCCATGTTTTCTAAAATAGTTAAACATTCCATAGCATCCATCATTTCACCTTTTTGAGTCGTTTCTACAATCTCTAATAAATACGGCGTATAATCTAGATTTGAATTCCAAATTGAGCTCAACATAACTTGTCTTGCAAGTACATATTTCTCATTATTTAAACAATCAATTAGAACCGTTGGAACTTTTGTTGATTTTATAGAATTTAATAAATCAATTATCTCAGCTTTAACAGCGTTATTTTGAGATGTACAATACAAATCAATTAATGGCTCAATAGCTGTTTCATTACCTGACATTTTTAACGCTTTTACAGCTTTAATTACATCTTTAGGTTCTGGTGAACTCAATTGTAAAATAATTTGAGCTACTTTTTTGTTTACCTTTTTAATCTCTGACATACTAATACGTTTTACGATTCAATTTTTAATTCTGCAAAGATAGGGATTTTGTAATTAACTTATAGAATTTAAGTCTTTCAGATAGCTTTAATAAAAAATTAACCTTTCCCTTTTCTTTTTAAGTAAGCATTTGTGAAAATAGCTCCAATAATTACTGCCCCTCCAATATAAAAACCATACGTCATTTTCTCTTTTTCAGGCGCGAGAAGAACAGCAATAATAATTGTATAAATAGGCTCCATATTAACACTTACACTAACTGTAAACGCTCCTAAGAACTTCATAACCCAAACGCTAATCATAAAAGCGACAGTCGTACAAACTAACCCTAAGAATAATAGAAGTATTAAATCATTGTTTGACATAACAAATAAACTTGAATCAAACTCATTACTAAAAAGCATAATTAAGGATGACACCATTACAGCACCTAACATTTCATATTTTGTTATTGAAAATGATGACACTGTTTTTATTAACTCCCCATTAAACACCGAAAATATAGCCGCCATTAAAGCAGAAAATACACCAAACAAAATACCTTTAACATATTTAAATTCAAATCCAAAAATGATAATTATTCCTACTAAGATAAAAATACTTATAAATATTTCTGCCTTAGAAATTTTTCTCTTAAAAATAATCGGTTCAATTAAAGCGACAAATAAAGTGGTTAAAGACATACAAACAACCCCAATAGAGATTGTACTAACTTTAATCGAATAAAAAAATGTAAACCAATGCAAACCGACTATAATTCCGACACCACTAATTTTTAAAATTTGATTAAGTGTTAGTTTTTTGGATTGCTTTATAAATAAACCTATAAAAATCAATGACACAAAAGCAATCAATGTTCTAAAAAACACAATCTTTGAAGATGACAAATTAATATAGTCACCTAAAATACCTGTTAGTCCCCAAATAAGTACAATTATATGTAAAATTAATTGATGTTTATACTTTGCAAACATGACTATTTAGTCTTCAAAATTTGAATTAATCTCATCATTTACGATATCTAAAGCTCCTTCATACATACTAAACAAGCTATCTTGGTTTAAGGCATAAAAAATCAGATTCTCTTTGAATATCTCTTTTGTGATTTTATGCTTTTTAAAAATAGTAATGGTAGCAGAATCTAAAGCATTTGCATATACATTAGGTCTTTGAAATTTATTATGATAATGAGATTCTAACTGCTGAACTTCAACTAATACAGCAATCATTTTATCTTTATTTAAAAAGACAACAGGTTTAACAGGTACTACCTCATCTGTACTACCACAAGATAAAAGTATTCCAAAAAACAAGATAACAATTAATTTAACTACCATTATCTTTCAAATGTTAAACGCATACCAGTAGTACCTTCTACAATTTCATCATTCTTATAGACGATATTACCACTAACAAATGTAGTGTCAATCACATGGTCAAACTCTACACCTTCAAAAGGAGACCAACCACATTTATATAAAATATTTTCTTTAGTAACCGTTATTTTTCTATTTGGATCAATAACTACTAAATCTGCAAAATAGCCCTCTCTTAAATATCCTCTTTTTTCAATTTCAAAACAAATTGCAGGTGCATGACACATTTTCTCTACAGCTCTTTCTAATGATATTTTTCCTTCTTTTACTTTTTGTAAAATGGCTAATACAGCATGTTGAACTAATGGTCCACCAGAAGGTGCATTAAAATACTTATTATCTTTTTCCTCTAATGTATGTGGTGCGTGATCTGTAGCTAAAATATCAATTTTATCAGAATTTAACCCTTCCCAAACAGCATCTTGATCCTTTTGACTTTTTACAGCTGGATTCCATTTGATAAACATTCCTTTTTCATCATAATCTTTATCTGAAAACCATAAGTGATGTACACAAGCCTCAGCAGTAATTCTTTTATCTTTTAAAGGAATTGAATTATCAAATAATTCCATTTCTTTTGCAGTTGATAAATGTAACACATGTAATCTTGTGTTAAATTTCTTTGCTAAACTTACTGCTAAAGATGAAGATATATAACATGCTTCATCATTTCTAATTTCTGGATGATACTTTACTGGCATATCCTCTCCATACTTTTCTTTATAAATAGCTGTATTTTTTCTTATTGTTGCTTCATCTTCACAATGTGTAGCGATTAACATTTTACATTTCGAAAAAATATTAGTTAAAGTTGTTTCATTATCTACCAACATGTTTCCTGTTGAAGACCCCATAAATACTTTTACACCACAAACATTTTCAGGATTTGTTTTCAAAACCTCATCAATATTATCATTACTAGCTCCCATAAAGAAAGAATAGTTAGCAATTGAAGCTTTACTAGCTAAAACATATTTATCTTCTAACAATTCCTGAGTTAAAGTATTAGGAACAGTATTTGGCATTTCCATAAAAGTAGTTATCCCCCCAGCAACAGCAGCTCTACTTTCTGTAGTTAAATTAGCCTTCTGTGTTAAACCTGGCTCTCTAAAATGAACTTGATCATCAATCATTCCAGGCATAATCCATTTACCTTTTAAATCAATTACTTCTGCAGAATTATCTGTGATTGTTTCAGCAATTTTTTCAATCAGATTACCATTAATTAAAAGGTCGGATTTAAATTGTTTTCCTTCATTAATTAAGGTTGCGTTTTTTAAAAGATATTTAGCCATTATAAATTGATTTTTATGAATACAACAAAGATAATTATTATTTAAATAAACTCAATAATTAATTGAAAAATCTAAATAATCTAATTTGAAAGAAAAACTATACCAAAACAAGCTTGATATTATATTTAAAAAAAATAAATTTTAATAAATTTATACTTATTTTTTATCAAATCTTGCGTACAATGCTTCAATATCTAACTTAGAATAACCATAAAAATAATGACCATCTATAACGACAAAAGAACCAGATTCAACAAGACCTTTTTCTCCTAAATTTGAATAATTAATCGATTTAAAATCTATGCTAGCTCCTAAATATTCAGGTTTTTTTCTAAAAACAGCCAAACCATATTCAGCATTTGTGACATGTATATTTTCTCCTTTTACGATTGATCCATCTTTTGATGCCACTCCAGTAATTGCGCCGTTAATAAATATATTATTTAGTTCTAACATTGATGCTTCCCCGCCAGAAATACCTTTATCTCCAGAGTTCAAAATATTGATATTCGCAATTTTTATAACCGATCCTGAAAAATCAATACAATCGTTTCCAGTATTTTCAAAATAAGAGTTTTGAATGATTCCTGTACAAAAATCTGCATCAAACCCATCTGACTTTGTATTTGTGACAACTAATCTATCAATTGTAAAATTAGAACGAATTATATTCAATCCATCCTCACAGATGTTAGCATTAATTTTACAATTATTTAGTCTTGTTTCTGACTCATAAATTGTAACGCCACCTGTTAAATTCCATCTTTTATAGTGTAAGGCGTTCAAATTTGTAAATTCAACAAAACTCATGTCAACATTGGAAGCTTTCAAAATAGTTATGCCATGATTATTTTTATCAGTTGATGAAATCAATATTGGCGCTTGTTTTGAACCGAGTGCAGTAAAATCATTATTCACAACCAATCCACCCCCATTAATAAAATCAATTTTAGTCCCCTTTATTATTCTAACCTTATATTTACTTGGAATATATATTAATTTATCAATTGTTAATTCTCCTGTATTAAAAACTAACTCATTCCCTGTAACTTTATAGTAACTAGATTCTTTTGAGAATGAATTAGCTAATTTCATTTTTGAAGTTTCTCCTTTAGGTTTTCTCCATTTTAATATCTTTTTTGATAAAATATGATGTGGCTTATTACTTACTATAAAAAGTAATGATTTTGGCTTATTTTTCACATCTAAATCTAGCATTCCTAATTTAGAATTTTCTTTAAATCCTTTTAAATCAAATGGATTTTTAAACTTTACAACTGTATCACCTTTCATTTTATACCCAACAATTTTAACATCATTTAAATGGTAATTTTCAATTTCAAGCCTATATTTCGAAGAATCAACTTTATGAACATACGCGTTAATAGAAACACTTTCTAAATAAAAATCTGATGTATGTTCAATATATATATCTTGCTTTATTTCAATATCATTAAGCGGCACCTTCATATAGTCATCCCATTTATTAACTAAGTTTTTCATTTTCTTATTAATTGTCCTTCCACGTTTATAATAAAATTCTTTATTTAACTCAACATCAACAAACTCATCACTCATCAAATCTTCTTTTAAGGCTAATTCAGCATTTAATTCACTAAACAATTGATTTAAATAAATTGAATCTGAAAACTGCTGAATAAACTTCATATAATATATTCTGAAATCAGGATTCTTAAAAAGACCTGCATCCAATCGTCCTTCTCTTAATGATTCTCTTTTAGTATTTAAACTGTAAATAATAGACAACTCCTGCTCTGGCTCTTTACCAGCTAACATATCAAACCCTACATTTTCTAAGTTTTGTGTAATTGGATTAAAATAAAAACGTCTATTATGCCAATTATTAGCATGAGAAGCACATCCCATCTCAAGAATAGCATAATATTTTGCGATTTGTTTTAAATCTATAAAATCACCTACTCTAACATCCATTTCCTTAAACAATTGTAAAGCTTTTGAGCCATCAATAAATTGTTTTTTAAGTACCTTATTTTTCAAAGTACGTTTTTTCTTGAAAAATGAAATAAAACTTTGTTTATAATAAGGGTAACTCTTCTCATTATCTGTTTTTAACCTACCTAAATCCCAAAATCCTCCTTCATCAAACTTCAACAACACCCCTTCTCTTCTGTTTTTTTGCTCTAATAATTGTTTGTCAAAATGCTCTTCTATAGCATAAACACCCATTCCTTCACCATTAAAAACAACAGGTAAAAAATTATATGATGTTGCTAATACATCTTCTGAATCACACCATTTATGCATGAACCATTCATTTAAAAAATTTCTTGTCTTTGGATGCTGTATTGAAAATGTTTTCAGTCCATTAAATGAGTAATCTCCTTTAATTTTAATTCTATAAGAAGGTTTTCCTGAAGTTAAATGATCAACCCAGTCTCCTTTTAATCTTATATCAATAGGAATAGAATCAAATTCTGATAAAATAAACCCTTTTACATAGGCTTTGTTTTTTGGAGAAATAATACCTTCTTTTAATGCTAAACTTATATATTCCTCAAGTTTATCATTAGCTTCTTCAGGTATAAAAAGAGTCAATGATTGGTTTGTTGTTTGACTTGGTATATCAGAATAACGAACAACTTCAATATCATCAAAGTAAGCTATTCTTGCACCTGATCCAGCATAAAAAACTAATTTCTCTACACCTTTTGCTACAATAACACTTATACTACGCTTTACCCAACCATTTATAACCTTCCCATGATTTGAAGATGAAACAGTTCTCTTTTCATCTCCCCTAACACTACAATGAATACCGCCATAATTAACCCCTGCTTTTTGCCAAACAATTGCCTTATAGAATTCTCCAGCTTTAGGGTTATTAATTTCTAAATTAAATCCATAAAGATGATTCGAATCTAACTTTACACAATATTTTCCAGTTCTACTTAATTCAGCAGTTCTATAATTTACACCAGTAAATTCTGAAAACCCTATAGAATCGGTCAACATATCACCTTTTAAATATTCCGCACTAGAAGAATACAAAATATTTGAATTATTTTCGGAAGTAAATTCTGTTTTTTCAGTACATGAATAAAAAAATAACAGATTTAAAAATAATAGATTTAAAAATAATTTCATTTAACTTTATAAATAATAGATAGAACGCTACAAATCTAATTAAAGTATTATACGATAATAAAAAAATGGTAGATAATAATTAAAATTAATTAATTAGTATGTATTTTTACACCACAGAACACAAGATATGTCTAAGACAAAAAAAACCAAAACAGCATTAAGTAAAAAAATGCAAAGAACTATTCTGATACTAACTTGGATTGGAGCCTTTACACCTTTATTCGTTATTGTATTTATGCTTGAACAAGCAAAATCTACTATTCCTGAATATGAAGAATTATCAAACCCACCTGATAAACAAGCTTCAATAATTTACACATCAGACATGCAAGAAATGGGTAGATTCTGGAGTGTTAACAGAAAAAGTATTTCATATTCTAAAATTTCTCCATTTGTAACATCAGCATTAGTTGCCACTGAAGACAAACGATATTATGAACATTCAGGTGTAGATGCTGCAGGATTAGCGAGAGCTGTTGGCTATGGTTTAATGGGAAAGAACAAAGGTGGAGCAAGCACAATTTCACAACAATTAGCTAAACTATTATATACTTTAAATGACGATAAAAACGGAGGTGTTTCCAGAGATAAATGGGAAAGACTAAAGCAAAAATTTGGAGAAAACGTATTAGCTGTTAGGCTTGAGAAGGCCTATACAAAAGAAGAAATCATCACAATGTATTTGAATAATTTTGATTTTTTAAACAATGCAGTAGGAATAGAAACTGCAGCAAATGTTTACTTCAATAAGTCGCCAAAAGAACTAACAATGGAGCAAGCTGCAATGCTTGTTGGAATGGCTAAAAACCCTTCTTACTTTAATCCCTTAAGACATTACGACAGAACTTTAAACCGAAGAAATGTAGTATTAAGTCAATGGAAAAAAGATTTTGATAATCCCGGTCTATCAATCAGAATTACACAGCTACAGTATGACTCATTATGTGAATTACCACTTGGATTAGACTATCAAATTGTAGACCACAAAAAAGGAATAGCACCTTATTTTAAAGAGGTATTAAGAAGTGAATTAAAAGGTAAATTCAAGGAAACGAACGAAGATGGAACTTATAAATACGTTAAAAAGAATGGTGAACCCTATAATATTTACAAGGACGGTTTAAGGATTTACACCACTATTGATTCTAAAATGCAGGATTATGCTGAAAAGGCTGTCGTAAAACACTTTAAAGAAACTTTACAAAAAGAGTTTGATAAAAACAATTACAAAAGAGGAGTTAAATATCCACCCTTTTCAAATGATACTAAAAATGCAAAAAAAGTTATTGCTTCAATCATGAAAAGAGGAATGAAACAATCTAATCGCTACTACCAAATGAAGACTGTACAAGGACTAAGTGACAAAGTCATTGAAAAAGCATTTAACACACCTTATAAAATGTCAGTTTTTTCTTATGATGGTTATATTGACACACTAATGACTCCATTAGATTCAATTAAATATTACAAAGGATTTTTACAAGCAGGATTAATGTCAATGGATCCAAACACAGGTTTTGTAAAAGCATGGGTTGGAGGTCCAAATTTTAATCATTTCTCTTTAGATCACGTTAAAAAAACAAAAAGACAAGTTGGTTCAACTATAAAACCATTTGTATACGCAGCTGCCATTCGTATTGGTAAAATAGACGCTTGTAAAACTTATGCAGATTTAAGTTATTGCATTGATGTTCCAGTTTCCCCTACAAGAACCGAATCTTGGTGTCCTGCAACAGGAACAAAAAACACAGGAGAGTTAATACCTACAAAATGTGGATTGGCAGGGTCATTAAACAATATTACAGTAGCAATAATGAGAGACTTAGGCGCAACGGAAGGTCCTAAATACATAGCTAAACTTTTAAAACAAGTTGGAATTGACTTAAGAGTAGAAGATGTAGTACCTGCTATGTGTCTTGGCCCAATGAATATTTCACTTTATGATATGGTAGGTGCTCAAGCAACATTTGCAAATAAAGGTGTCTATACAAAACCTATTTACATTATGCGTGTTGAAGATAAGAATGGTAATATTATTTTAGACTTAGAATATGAAACCCATGAAGCAATGGATGAAAACTTAGCCTACACAATGATTGACATGATGAAGGGTGCAGTAAACGGAGCAAGTAACATACACCAGGATGGAAAAGTATACTCTACAAGTGGTAGCTTAAGAGGTTCACAACCTTGGGGTGGTATTAAATATCCTACCGCAGGAAAAACAGGAACAACTAATGGTGCTTCAGATGGTTGGTTTATGGGATTAACTCCAGATTTGGTTACAGGTGTATGGGTTGGTGCAGATGATATGCAAGTTCACTTTAGATCATACCCTTGGGGACAAGGTGCTAGAATGGCTTTACCTATCTATGGATACTATATGCAAGAAGTCTATAAAGATAAATCCCTTAAAATTTCGAAAGAAGATTTTGAAGTCCCAGCCTTTTATGAAAATTCTAAATTTAATTGTTCAGAAAACAAAAACAATTTAGACAACGATATTTTTTAAAAAAACAATATGAATAAAGTAGTTAATAATGTAACAGAAGCATTAGAAGGAATTGAAGACAATATGACTTTGATGTTTGGTGGTTTTGGATTATGTGGTATTCCAGAGAATAGTATTGCAAAACTAGTTGAAATGAATACTACTGGTTTAACCTGCATCTCTAACAATGCAGGAGTTGATGATTTTGGGTTAGGATTACTTCTACAAAAAAAACAAATAAAGAAAATGATTTCTTCTTATGTTGGTGAGAATGATGAATTTGAAAGACAAATGTTATCAGGTGAACTTGAAGTTGATTTAATACCCCAAGGCTCTTTAGCAGAAAGATGTAGAGCAGGAGGAGCAGGAATACCAGCATTTTATACACCTGCAGGTTATGGAACTGAAGTTGCTGAAGGAAAAGAAATTAAAGAATTTAATGGTAAACCACACATATTAGAAACTGCATTAACTGCAGATTTTGCTATTGTGAAAGCATGGAAAGGAGATACCGAAGGGAATTTAATTTTTAAAGCCACAGCAAGAAATTTCAACCCTATGATGGCAATGGCAGGTAAAATAACAATTGCAGAAGTTGAAGAATTAGTACCTGCTGGAGAATTAGATCCAAATTTTATTCATACACCAGGAATATTTGTACAACGTATATTCCAAGGAGAACGATTCGAAAAAAGAATTGAACAAAGAACTGTCAGACAAAAATAACTTAACACATTTAGCTTATAGCATTTAAATATGCTATAAACACTAACAAAAAATCAGAAAATGGCTTTAGATAAGATAGGAATAGCAAAGAGAATCGCACAAGAATTACAAAATGGATGGTATGTCAATTTAGGAATTGGTATCCCAACATTGGTTGCTAATTATGTTCCGAAAAATATTGAAGTAGAATTTCAATCAGAAAATGGTCTATTAGGTATGGGTGCTTTTCCTTTTGATGGAGAAGAAGATGCCGACTTAATTAATGCAGGAAAACAAACTGTAACATTAAACAAAGGAGGAGTTATTTTTGATTCAGCAACATCATTTGCTATGATTAGAGGACAACATGTTCAACTTACAGTATTAGGCGCTATGGAAGTTTCACAGAATGGAGACATTGCCAACTGGAAAATACCTGGGAGAATGGTAAAAGGAATGGGAGGAGCAATGGATTTAGTAGCTTCAGCTCAAAACATAATTGTAGCCATGATGCATACTAACAAAAAAGGTGAATCTAAATTATTAAAACAATGCTCACTTCCATTAACAGGAGTTGGTTGTGTCACAAAAGTGATTACAAATTTAGCTATGTTAGAAATAAAAGACAATACGTTTCATTTAATTGAAAGAGCACCCGGCGTTAGCGTTCAAGAGATAATAAACGCAACAGAAGGTACTTTAGTTATACCAGAATTAGTTCCCGAAATGAAAATTGATTAAAAAATATTTATTAGTAAGTAATTAAAAAATAATATATATCTTTGCACTCCTATTTTAGGTTAGCATTATGAATGACGAATATATAATTAGATTTTCAAGTCTAAAAGACGGAGTTCATGAATTTGACTTTACAGTAGGTAAACAGTTCTTTGAACATATTGATTATTCAGAAGTAAAGAATGCAGAATTAGAAGTTAATCTCTTTTTAGAGAAAAAAACAACTATGATGATTCTTAATTTTGGAATTACAGGTCAAGTAGAAGTTATGTGTGACAGGTGCACAGATAATTTTCATATTGACATAGAAACATATGATGAATTAATTTACAGATTCGGGAATGAGGATTTAGGAGACGAAAAAGTTATTGTAGTCTATCCAAACGAAGTTGAAATAGATATCAAACATTCTATATATGAGTTCATATCATTAGCGATTCCTTCAAGAAGAGTTCATGAAGAACGAAATGACTGTAATAAAGACATGTTAAAAGACATAAATAATTATTTATTAGTTGATGATGAAAACTCAGAAACTATAGATGAATCAGTGCAAAGTAAAGAAATTGACCCAAGATGGTCAGCATTAAATAAATTAAAGAACAAATAAAAATAAGATAAAATGGCACATCCAAAAAGAAAAATATCGAAACAGAGAAGAGACAAAAGAAGAACTCATGTTAAAGCTGTAGCAGATAACATTTCTACATGTCCAACAACAGGTCAACCTCACTTATTCCACAGAGCTTTTTGGTATGAAGGAAAACTTTACTATAAAGGAAAAGTAGTTGCAGAGAAAGAAGTTGCAATCTAAATAAATTTGAATTTCATTATTCAATTGGCATGCTATTCAATTAGCATGCTTTTTTTGTTTTGTCTATTCTGATTTTTAAAAGCTTTGAAGATATAAATTATATTTATCCATTTTAAACCTTAAATCAGTAGTTTTAATCTAAATTCCACAAACAAAAGCCGACCTTAACAAGCTTTAAAACACCATTTTCTATATGAAAATGTGATTATTTTGGTTAAAAAAGAGAATTTTTTATCATTTTTAATGATTTTTTAATACTTTTACCCCCTACTTATAAAAGTGAGTTTCAATATTTATGTCACAAACTTTTTAAACAAAAACAAAATGAGTAAAATTACTGCTTCGATCACATCTGTTCACGGTTATGTACCTGAAAAAAGATTAACTAACGCTGATTTAGAAAAATTAGTGGATACTAATGATGAATGGATTCTTTCAAGAACAGGTATTAAAGAAAGAAGAATCGCTGCTAAAGGTGAAGCTCTTTCTGACTTTGGTGTAAAAATCGTTGAAGGAATCTGTAAGAAAAGAGGGATTTCTCCTGAAGAATTAGACATGATCATAGTAGGTACTATTACAGGAGATTATAGATTTCCAAGTACATCAAATGTTATATGTGATAAAGTAGGCGCTAAAAACGCTTGGGGATATGATGTTAGTGCTGCCTGTTCAGGCTTTTTATATGCATTAGACTCAGGAAAACAATATATTGAAAACGGAACATGTAAAAAAGTTATCGTTATCGGTGCTGATCACATGTCAAGTATCCTGAATTATAGTGACCGTGCTACATGTATAATATTTGGAGATGGAGGCGGAGGCGTTTTACTAGAGCCTGACACAGATGGATATGGTATTCAAGATTCAATTTTAAAAGCAGATGGTTCAGGAAGACATTATCTTTTACAAGCAATTGGAGGATCAGCAGAACCAGTTACAAAAGAAAACGCTTGTACGCCTGAAATGTATGTACATCAGGAAGGTCAAACTGTATTTAAGAATGCAGTAAAAAACATGGCTGACGTTTCTGCAGAAATAATGGAAAAGAATAACCTTTCAAGTGATGACATTACATGGTTAGTTCCACATCAAGCAAATTTAAGAATAATTGATGCTACTGCCAGAAGAATGGGATTAGAAAAAGATAAGGTGATGATAAATATTCAAAAATTTGGAAACACTACAGCCGGAACCATACCTTTATGTTTATGGGAATGGGAAGATAAATTAAAAAAAGGAGACAATATAGTCTTAGCAGCATTTGGTGGAGGTTTCACATGGGGAGCTATCTATTTAAAATGGGCATATACAGCAAAATAAATAAAAACAAAAATAATAAACTATAACATTATGGATTTAAAAGAAATTCAAAATTTAATCAAATTTGTATCAAAATCAGGTGTAAGTGAAGTTAGTATGGAACAAGGTGAATTCAAAATCACTATTAAAACAGAAACTAACGCTGGAAACTTTGTAGTACAACAACCTATGGGAGTTGCTATGCAGCAAGCAGCACCTTTAGTTGCTCCTGTTGAAGCAGCAACAATAGTTGATACTCCTGTAGCAGATGAAAACGCTAACTATATTACGATTAAATCTCCAATGATTGGTACATTCTATAGAAGACCTACTCCAGATAAAGATTTATTTGTTAACGTTGGTGATACAATTTCAACTGGAGATGTTATTTGTATTGTTGAAGCAATGAAATTATTTAACGAAATTGAGGCTGAAGTTTCTGGTAAAATCGTTAAAATTTTAGTTGACGATATTTCGCCAATAGAATACGATCAACCATTATTTTTAGTTGACCCATCTTAATATAAATCACAATTTCCAATCTCTTATAAAAGGGAAGTAAATTTATTAATTGAATTTGAAAAATTGAAGAAATTATGTTTAAAAAAATATTAATTGCAAATCGTGGGGAAATTGCTCTGCGTATTATTAGAACTTGCAAAGAAATGGGGATTAAAACTGTTGCAGTATATTCAACAGCAGATAAAGAATCATTACACGTAAGATTTGCTGATGAAGCTGTTTGTATTGGACCTCCAGCATCAGCAGAATCGTATTTAGATATGTCTAGAGTAATTGCAGCTGCAGAAATAACAAATACTGATGCTATTCACCCTGGTTATGGTTTCTTATCTGAAAATGCAAAATTTTCAAGAATTTGTGAAGAGCACGATATTAAATTTATTGGTGCATCTCCAGAAATGATTGATGGAATGGGTGATAAAGCATCTGCAAAAGCAACAATGATTGCTGCTGGTGTACCTTGTATCCCTGGGTCAAAAGGACTATTAAAAGATTTAGCAGATGCTAAAAAGCAAGCTGTAAAAGTTAAATACCCTGTAATGATCAAAGCTACTGCCGGTGGTGGTGGTAAAGGAATGAGAGTAGTTTGGTCTGAAGACGAAATGGAAGACCATTGGAACTCTGCACGTCAAGAATCAAAAGCTGCTTTTGGAAATGATGGAATGTATATGGAAAAGTTCATTGAAGAGCCTAGACATATTGAAATTCAAATTGCAGGAGACAAATATGGAAATGCTTGTCATTTATCCGAAAGAGATTGTTCTATTCAAAGACGTCATCAGAAATTGGTTGAAGAAACACCTTCACCTTTTATGACTGAAGAATTGAGAAGGAAAATGGGAGAGTCATCAGTTTTAGCTGCTAAAGCAGTAAACTATGAAGGTGTTGGTACTGTTGAATATTTAGTCGATAAAAATCGTGATTTCTATTTTATGGAAATGAACACTAGAATTCAAGTAGAACATACCATTACTGAAGAAGTAATTAACTATGATTTAATTAAAGAGCAAATTAAATTAGCAGCAGGTCATAAAATTGAAAAAGAAGCTTACTTCCCTACAATGCATGCCATACAGTGTAGAATTAATGCAGAGGATCCACATAACGGATTTAGACCATCTCCTGGAAAAATAACAGATTATTATCAACCAGGTGGTCATGGTGTAAGAATTGACACACATGTATATGCAGGATATACAATTAACCCATATTATGATTCAATGATTGCAAAGTTAATTACTGTAGCTCAAACAAGAGAAGAAGCCATTCTAAAAATGGAACGTGCTCTAAAAGAGTATCATATTGAAGGAATTAAAACAACAATTCCTTTTCATATACAATTAATGAAAGATGAAAAATTTAGATCAGGGAACTTCACAACAAGTTTTATGGAAACCTTTGAAATGAAATAATTTAAAAGCACTAACGAGAGTTAGTGCTTTTTTTATTCTATTTTTCATATATTTGAGTAACTTTTGAAACCTTATCTCTTATAATAAGTATTATATATAATTAATGTTAAAAACTATTTTCACATATTTAACAATGACGCTCACTGTTTTTGCAATTGGACAAGATGTCCATTTCTCACAAACAGATAGAGCTAACCACCAAATAAACCCAGCGTTTATTGGATGTTACAATGGTGATTTTAAAGTGGAAATAAATTGGAAAGACCAGTGGAATTCAATCAATAGTGCGTTTAAAACATACGGAACTGCTTTTGAATACTCATTTGGAAAACGTGGTTATAGACCTAAAAAAGTATTTTTTGCTGCAGGTCTTCATATTTTTAGAGACGTTACAGGAGAAGTTGAATTAGGAAACACAAATGTAGGCGGAACATTTTCAACTTTAGTTAAAGTCAATAGAAGTTCAAGATTTGTAATGGGCTTACAAGCAAATTACAATAGAATTGGAATAAACACTGCAAATATGCAGTGGGGAAGTCAATACTCTGGTCTAAATTTTGATCCAAGCTTAGTAAATGGTGAAGGTATTGATTTTTCACCTTTTGGATTTGGAGATGTTTCATTTGGCGTAGCCTATTGGTATCATAAAAAAAATAGAGGCTTTTTAGGATTAAGTCCTGAAAATGCTAAAATTGGATTATCAGTCTATCATTTAAATAAACCAAAAACAAACTATACACTTCATAATTCGAGATTACCAATGAAATTTGTGTTTCACGCAGACGCTATGTTTGATATACATGAAAATTTATACTTACGACCGAACCTGAATGTATTATTTCAAAATAATCAACATGAAATTTTAGTAGGAGGTGTTTTTAAATACACATTAAAGAATGGATCCAACATCACTGGACTGAAAAATGAATGGTTTATTTCAAGTGGATTTGATTTAAGAATCACTAACTTATTAGATGCTTTTATACCTAAAGTTTATATTGGAATTGAAAACATATCCTTAGGATTATCATATGATATAAATGTATCAAAACTTAGTACTTATACAAACTATAGAGGTGGTTTTGAATTTAGCTTACGCTTTATAAACCCAGATAGCTTCTATCACAGGAGACCAATAAAGCCGGTTACATCTATATAAGAGATTATTATTATTATCTATAAAATAAAATTGATGAAGACTTATTTCCATACTTTAATAATGCTTTTTTTAACTTTATTAGTAATAGCTTGTAATCAAACAGTAGTCCCTCTTGATAATAAAGTAACTGACTTTGAAACTTTACATCAAGTAAAAGGAGGGAAATTTAAAGGAGGAATCTTAAAAACAAATTCAATAAGTAAAGTAACAAGTCTATTTCCTGCATCTGCAACTGAAGTATATTCTCAACATGTAAATAGCCAATTATTTGAAGCTTTATTTAAATTCAATCAAAGTACACTACAAGTTGAACCATGTTTAGCAGAAAGTTATTCTGTAGACACTACAAACACCATTTATACTTTTAACATCAGGAAAAATGTTAAATTCCATGATAATTCATGTTTTAAAAATGGGAAAGGAAGACTAGTCAATGCTACTGATTTCCAAAATGTTTTTAGATACCTGTGTTCTAACGACCTTTTAAATAAATCAGGTTATTTAATAAAGGATTATATTAAAGGGTCTGAATCATTTTTTAACAACGAAACAGATATTTTAGAAGGCATTAGAGTTATTGATGAATACACACTAGAACTTGAATTGAATGAACCTTTTTCTGGTATACTTAGTATTTTAGCCTTAACACAAACAGGAGTCTACCCTATTGAAGCAATTGAAAAATACAAAACTAACATAGAAAATAATCCAGTAGGTTCAGGACCATACAAACTAGAATCAAATCTAGATCAAATAGTATTGGTGAAAAACGAATCTTATTGGAAAAAAGATGAATTTGGAAATCAACTTCCTTTTATTTCAAAAATAACAATTGATTTTGAAGAAAACAAAACAAAAGAGTTGATTAGTTTTAATGCTGGAAAGATTGACTTTGTATGGAAAATTCCTATTGAGGAAATACCACATATAATGGGTACTTTAGATGAAGCGAAAGAAGGAAAAAATAGAACATTTAACTTACAATCTATCAATAGTTTACAAATTCAATATTATGGGTTTAATTTAACAAAGGACATATTCAAGAAGAAAAAAGTTAGGCAAGCACTAAACTATGCTATAAACAAATATTCATTGGTAACTCATGTTTTACAAGGAGAAGGAAGCCCTGCAAATCACGGCATAATTCCTAATTTGCAAAATTATCAAAACACAAAAATAAAAGGTTATAATTTCAATCCAAGAAAAGCAAGAAAATTACTACGTTCAGCTGGGTATCCAAATGGAAAAGGCTTCCCTATTATTGAATTACCTTTTAATAAAAATGGTCAAATTAATTTATTAATGGCTCAAAACCTGAAAACTCAATTAAAAAACATACTAAATATTGAGGTGAAATTAGTTGAATTGGATCATGAAAAAATTATAAACTTAAGAGAAGAAGGGAAGTTAAGTTTCTGGAGATCTGGTTGGATAGCTGATTACCCAGATCCATCAAATTTTATCTCCCAATTTCACAGTAAATATATAATTGAAGGTCAAAACATTTCTCACAATCATGCTAGATATTCTAATAAAGAATTTGATAACCATTTAGATAAAGCAATGTATGAAGTTGATGATCAAAAAAGAATGCAGTATTACTTAAAAGCTGAACAATTGCTTGTTGATGATGCTATATTTATACCAATGTATTATGTTTCAGAAATCAGATTAGTTAATCCACAACTTAAAAACTTTCCAATTAACAAAATTGAATACAGAGACTATTCAGTAAGTTATTTTACGCCTAAAATTACAGGTAAAAAAGTTAGAGTTTATGACAACTTATAAGTATGAATAATCAATCAATATACATATTTGATGCAGGAGGGACTAAAACAGATGTAATTATACATAGTGGTCTTAAAACTGAAACAATAGCACTAAGCGGCTATAACCCCAACAGATTAGACACCTATTTTAATAGAGAAGTCGTAAAATTAGACATTCCATCTGATTCTAAAATTTTCTTTTATGGAAGTGGAATAAACAATCAATTGGCTATTAAACAAGTCAAAAACTTATTTAGATCAACAGACATAACAGTTGAAGGAGATATTTTAGGTGCAGCAAGAGCTTGTTTACAAAAATCGAAAGGAATAGTTTGTATCATGGGAACAGGTGGTATATCTGCTTATTATGATGGTGAATCAGTCGTTCAAAAGAATGGAGGGTATGGTTATTTAATTGATGACTATGGTGGTGCTTTAGAATTATCTAAGACAATTGTTTCAAATTGGTTAAATCAAAATTATTCGAAAGCAACTACTGAAGCAATAGAAGATTATTTTGAAATACCTGTCAAAGATTTTATTCCTGTTTTTTACCAAGATAAAAACTTACATGCCTTGGCTGGAATCTGTACAATACTAAATAAGTTAGTCCCAAATGATTCTATTTTGAATGAAACTATTTTAAACTATTTTGAAGAATTTGTATATAGACACGTCTTACCGCTTTGTAAAAAAACAGATATATTTACGATTAGCTTAGTTGGATCAATCGCTATACATTTCGAATCACACATTAAAGAAAGTATGCATAAACATGGTATAACGATTACAGAATCTATTCAGAAACCTATTTTTAAACTACTTGACTTTCATTTAAGTTAAAGTAATACGTCTTTAATAACATCTAGTTAGTCTAAAAAAACAATCTTTTTTCAACCATTTTTATTTCTATTTAATTTTTATCCTCACATTGTACATAACAAAAGATTTATGGAAGCACTAAGAATTCAAGAAACACATAAAACACCTGAAGTTCTATTTGACCCTAAGAATGAAGTATTTGAAATCAAAGGTAAATCAATACCTGATGATGCCGAATTATTTTTTGCAGACATTTTGAACTGGATGGAAGATTACGTTTCAAATCCAAACGAAAACACAATAATTAAAATTGACCTTGAATATTTTAACATCTCATCATCAAAACGAATATTATTTTTGTTTTACAAATTAAATGAATTAAAAGAGAAAGGCAAAAACATTAAAATTATTTGGCATTATAATGAAGATGATGAAGACATGTTTGAAGTTGGTCAAGACTACGCATTCATGGTTAAAATTCCTTTTGATTTTGTAAGTCACCCTAGTGCGGGTAATTAATTGTTAATTATCATTAATTTTATTCATTAAAATCTATTAAACATTATTAATATTAAAATTAAGTTCTTAGTTTTGTTACAAATTAATAACATACTAACTTTTACTTTTGAAAAATGGTTAAAACATCAATTACATTAAGCGCTTTTTTATTATTATTAACAACATCTAGTTGTACTGAGGAATCAAACAAAGCTGAAAACACTGAAAACAATGTAATAACAACATCTGAAGTTGCAATTGACAATTCTACAGAAGGAATCATTGAGTCAACTGGTAAAATGGGATTTTTTAACCTTGATTCATTAAATTCAAAACTATCATTATTCAAAGAAATCGAAACTGAAATTCAAGCTTCTGCTAAAAAAGCAGAGCAAAAAATGAAAAACAAACAAGCTGAGATTAATAATTGGGAAAAAAAATGGTCTAGTAAAGGTCAGTTATTAAGTAGCGAACAAGAAAAGTATATGCAAGAAGCTCAACAAATGCAACAAAAAGCTGCAATGTTTGAGCAAAATGTTCAAATGCAAATGCAACAAGAACAAGCTCAATTGATGGAAACATATGCATTAAGATTGTCAGGTTTCACAAAAGACTATGCGCAAAACAATGGATTTGATGCTATTCAAGCTTACCAATTTGGTCAAAGTTTATGGTATTACAACCCAACATTAGACATAACTAATCAATTAGCAGAAATTATGAATAATGATTATAATTCATCTGCAATAATTGACACTGAAGAAAATTAAACTGTGCAAATAGCTAACAAAACTAAAGAATCGAACATTGCAGAACATGTTATTTACATGTTTCAAATTGAAGATTTAATTCGCGCTAATAACCTAGATGTCAATCTTATTATTGACACTATTTTAGCACCTCAAATAAAAGATGACGTCTTATTAGGTCAGTATACTAACTGGTATAAAGAACTAATTAAACGAATGAAAATTGAGGGTAAAAAAGAAAGAGGTCACCTTACAGAAATAGATGAAGTATTAATGGAACTATTAATGTTACATGATACTTTAATCAATGTGGTTGATAACAAAAAATACAAAATTGTATTTGAAAAAGCATTACCTGCACTTAAAGATTTTCAACAGAAATCGAACAACTCAAATATAAATTTGATTGAAGTCGGTTTTAATGCCCTTTATAGTAAAGTTATTTTAAATCTTAAAGGTCAAAAATTTACAGAATCTACTCAGTCTGCTTTTAAAGCAATTTCAGAATTACTAGGAACATTGGCCGCATATTATGGGAAAATGAAAACTGGAGATATGGATTTTTCAAGATAACCTATTTGCCTTAGTATTTAAACAAAACAAATAGACTTAAAAAAGGTTTAGATTAGATCGCTAAACGTTTTAAAGTTTGAAGTTTCCTTATGCCTCACAATAAACTTTTTTAAGGCTTTAAGCGCAAAATGTGTTGACGCTTTTGGATGACCAATAATTACGGTTTCACCCCACCCTTTTTGTTTATTTTGTTTGACTATTTTATTTAGCTTAGTTACAAAATAACCATCTACTGAAGCTGACAGTGTCATGCCTTTAGTTAACATTTGTTTTCTCATTCCAATTGAAGGAATTGGATTTCCGTTACCTATAGACTTATGTAATTTAGGTTGTAATCTTCCTAAAATAAAAAGTCTCCAAAAAAACCAAATTGAATATTTATTATTAGATATTGGGTATTCAATAAATTCACCTGCTTGATCTTCTACACATAAATCAGAAGAGAATTTCCATTTATCTTTATTAGGTGTATTCTCAAAATCATAATAGTAGGCACCTTTAGTATTTTTACCTCCAGGAAAAACAGTGGAGTCAATTTTTAATCCTGCTTTTGAAAAGACTTTACTTATTTTAGAGAATGGTTGTAAGCACCAACCTCCAGCTCTATAAGCTATAACAGGTTTTTTAGTAATATTTTCTAAGTACAATTTATAATCAAGAACTAACCGTTCAATGTCATCTTCAGAAAAATCAACCAATTTATAACGGGCCACATTCATATCCCAGCCATTAGCTGTATACACACAATCTTCCCAATGTGGGTGAATATGTAATTGACAATCGTGTCCGTCAGTAACCAAATCTTTTATCTGCTTCACAACTAAATCATAATCTGATTTAGCTTGCTTAAAAGAGTCTTTATAATGGTTTAGACGAATCAAATACCCGACATCAACAAAGAATACCATTTTAACATTAGTATCTTTTGCAATTTGACGTATTTCTTCTGTTGGTTCTATAATACATTTTTCAGCAGAACCAGTTGGGTTGCCAAAAAAAATCTCGTAATCGTATGTTAGATATATATTCAACTTACTATTTTGTCCACAATTCAATTAATTCTTCAGCGCTCATAAAGTGCTGATTTATTCTTGCTTGTGCACTTGAAACAAATTCAGAATTTGGATAAGTAGTTATAAATTCCAAATAATATTGCTTAGCTAAAACGGTATCTTTTAATTCAAAATCTAAATAATGAGCTCTATTATACATCACCGATTCAATTTTATCATAATTAGGATAGTCTGAAACTATTTTTTCTAATAGAACTACAGCCTTAGAGTTTTGACCTAAATGATGAGAAAAATCAGAAGCCTTTAACATATAATCAGCTGACTTATTATCAGTTGGAAAATGAATAGCATAATCCGTAAACATTGTAATTGCCAATTGTAAATCTTTTTTTTCTGGCATTTCAGTATCTATTTTAGCTTCAATATCTGCCAAGTTCGACATAAACATAGCTGTATCTAAACCTGACACAACATCTTCTATAACTTCATCCGTTTTCTTTTCAGTATCACATGACACAATTAAAAATGCAGAAAACAAAACGATAACTCCTAATATATTTTTCATACTTACAATTTGTTATTTTTTACGTCCTTTTTGTAAAGGAAATTTCATTCTATATGGTACTTCAATATCACCTTTAGAAATATTTACTAATTTCTTTTTAAGCATTCTTTTTTTCAAAGGTGACAAATAATCGGTAAATAATACACCTTCTACATGGTCATATTCATGTTGAATAATTCGTGCTGCATATCCATTATATTCTTCCTCTTTAAAATCCCAATTTTCGTCATAATACGAAATTTTAATGTTAGGCTTACGCATCACATCTTCTCTTAATTTAGGAATTGATAAACAGCCTTCAGCAAAAGCCCATTCTTCTCCAGTTTCTTCTTCAATGATTGGATTAATAAATACTTTTTTAAAACCATTTAATCCTTCAGCCATTGGATCTGGTTCTTCACCTTCTTCCACTTCGGCAAAAGGAGATGCATCCACAATAAATAATCTAATAGATTTATTAATTTGAGGTGCAGCCAATCCAACTCCACTAGCTTCATACATAGTTTCAAACATATTTGCAATCAATTTGTCTAAATCTTTGTAATTTTCATCTATTTCTTCTCCAACTTTTTTTAAAATCGGGTTGCCATAAGCTACTACTGGTAAAATCATTTTAATCTATATTTAATTACAAAAATAAGTTAATTACTTAAATTAAGTCAATTTTTAATGAGAAAGGTCAGTTTTTTCTATTAATCGGTTTAATAACACGTACAATAGTCATTGTTTTAAACAAAAAACTAATAAACTTACTTAGTCACATTATACAATATATCTTGAATATCAGTTCTAATGTTTTGTTTCACAATTTTCCAATTCGTATCATTTGGAAAAGTTCGGTTTGATAAGAATACATACACAATATCATGCTCTGGGTCTGCCCATGTAATTGTACCTGTAAAGCCAGAATGACCGAAACTTTTTAAGGAGACTTGACTACAAGTTGGCCCACCGTCTAATGATGTTACTGGTTTATCAAATCCGGCTCCCCTTCTATTTGTTGGTGGATATTGCTGCTTAGTGAACTCATTAATTATTTTTGAATTGACATAGTTTTCACCTCCATAATCCCCCTTATTAATCAAAGAATACATCAAGACACCTAAATCTAAAGCATTTGTAAATAAACCTGCATGACCACCTACTCCGCCAAGACCTGCTGCCCCTTGATCATTAACATCTCCCCAAATCACTTGTTTTCTGAAAATTGTATCATTAACAGTTGGCGGAATACGATTTTTGTCAAACCTATACAATGGATGGTATCCAGTTTGACTTAAACCCATAGGACTATAAATATGCTTAGCTGTATATTCATCTAGCGTCATATTAGTTTGTTTTTCAATAATCATCTTTAAAAAATAATAACCAAGATCTGAATATTTATACTTTTTACGTCTTAATGGTGTGCTTAGTATTCGGTTAAAAATACTGTCTTGAAACTCAGGTTTAATATATAAATCCTTTGCTACTTTTTGACTATAAATAGCAGAAGAATCTTTATTATAATAGAAAGGATTTAACTTCCCATCTGTTAATGTACTCATGTAAAAAGGAATCCAAGGTACAAACCCAGCTTGATGTGCTAACATTTCTTTTAACTTAATAGTCTTATAAGCTGACTGACCAACTAGTTCAGGTAAGTAATACCCTAATGTATTATTGATATCAATTTTACCTTGTTCTGTTAGTTGCATTAAAGCATAGGTAGTAGATGCAACTTTAGTAATAGAGGCAATGTCATAAATATCATTCCATTTTACTTTAGTTTTCTTTTTATAAGTATGGTAACCAAATGATTTATTATAAATGACATTACCACTTTTAATCGCTACAATTTGACACCCTGGAAAAACGCGGCCTTTAATTCCTTTTTTTGCAATTTCATCAATACCATCAAATTGATTTGAAGTATAATTCATTTCCTCAGGTAACGCAAAATGAACACGTGTTGTACGTTCATAAGTTAAACCTAATTTTGCTGGAAATTTTTCAGTACAACTTACAGGTAATTTACCTTTTGGAATAATTCCACCAAAAATTAATTCTCCTGCAGACTTTCTTGTATATTTTGTATCTTGATAAGCGACAATAATCGCTTTTGTGTTGTCTTGGTTACCAAATGATTCTAACACATAAGGATTACCAAAAACCACTGTTACTAATGCTTTTGTTTCCGCTAATTTATTATGCATATTAATGGCTTGGCGCGTAATTCCAAAGTTTCGCTTAGGACTATTACTCGTTCTGTGAAAACCAATAATTATTCTATCGTATTTCTCTAACTGCTTTAAAACCTTTATTTCACTCTCTTTAGATAATGCACGTGGTATTTTAATTTCATCAATTTTAGTGTAATTGTTTAATGATTTATAAAATTCATTTTTACCAGTTCCCCCAATATTCAAATACACAATTTTGATTGAATCTAACCTCTTAAAAGGTAAAATATTATTTTGATTTTGAATTAAAGTTATAGAATTATCAGCTAATGCTCTACTTAATACTTCATTTTCTATTGGGTTTAATTTTTCGATTAAATGCTTAGTGTCAATTTCTTTATATTCATTTAAACCAGACCATTCTTTAGCTTTTAAAATTCTTAAACATCTTTCATCAATCTCTTCTTGTGTGATTTTACCTTCTGTAATTGCTTGTCTAATCATAGCAATTCCAACAGGTACATCTTCTGGAAATAATAAAATATCATTTCCTGCAAGAATAGCTTTCACATCAACCTCTCCTGGTTTATAATATCTTGACACACCTTTCATATTTAATGCATCTGTAAAAATTAACCCTTTAAATCCTAAAGAATCTTTTAATAGCCCATTTACAATTTTCGGAGATAAAGTAGACGCTTGATTTACTGTATTGTCTAATGTAGGAATATACAAATGCGCTACCATCATACTCATTAAACCTTCATTAATTAATTTTTTAAATGGGTATAATTCTAAGCTATCAATTCTATTGTAATCATGATTTATGATCGGTAATGTTTTATGAGAATCACTATCGGTATCGCCATGACCTGGAAAATGTTTACCACAAGCTATGATATTATTATCTTGCATACCATGCATATATGCTAATCCTAATTTAGTAACCTGTAACTTTAACTCTCCAAAAGACCGATTGTTAATCACAGGGTTTTTAGGGTTATTATTAATATCAATCACTGGTGCAAAATTCACATGAATACCAAGTAACTTACATTGCTCAGCAATTTGCTTACCCATTTTGTAAATTAATTTTTCATTTTGAATCGCCCCTAACATCATTTGACGTGGATATTTTGTAGTAGAATCTAAACGCATAGACACACCCCATTCACCATCAATTGCAATCATTAATGGTGTTTTAGCTAATTTTTGATAGTGATTAGTCAAGTTAGCTTCACGAATTGGTCCACCTTTAAAAAAAATTAAGCCTCCAATTTTATATTTAGAAACTAAATTATTAATTTTATTTTTATGTTCCACTCCTTTATTAGAATAAGCAGCCACCATAAATAACTGAGCAATACGTTCATTTGGTGTTAATGATTTTAAAACAGAATCCGCCCAAGACCCTTTTACATCCAAAAATTTGGGTGTAGAATTATTATTCGCAATTCTGTCAGTTGTAAATGATGCGATTATTAAAGTAAAACCAACCAGGAACAATGTTCCTATAATTAATTGATTTTTATATGTTTGAATCCTTTTTTTAGTTGTCATTATGCTAATAATAGTTAATGTTTCACGAAAATATACAATCAATTTTGCATAAACCTTGCCAAGGCATTATTTTTGTTCACAACTTATAGTGTAATACCGTTAAATAGATGGGAACAATCACTGAATAGTTTTATGGTAATTAATTTAGAAATTAAAGTTAAAAAAATTATCTTTGTCTTACAAGTGGTAATTATTAATCGTTAAAAAATTAGAAGATGAATTGGAGCAGTATGTCGGTTTTTAAAATGCCTAGTAAATATAGAAAGTATAGTTTTCAACCCCGTTATTATGACGAGCGTAAAGAAGCTTTAAAACATAAATTAATAAGGGAAGCAAAAGTTAACACTACTGTTTCTGAAAGAGAGATTAAATTCCAATCTCAATTAGCAGAAACATGGGGGAATACAGAACGTAAAAGTCAAATTTTAAAATCAAACATTCGCTTGTTAGTGATTTTATTAATAATTTTGGCTAGTGCTTATTATGTGTTTATTGGGATGGACTCAGCAGAAGAAGCTATCAATAATGTGATTACAAAATAAATAATGTCAGAATTAATAAAATTATTACCCGATCATATTGCCAATCAAATTGCTGCGGGGGAAGTGGTTCAAAGACCAGCCTCTGTTGTTAAAGAATTGATTGAAAATGCAATTGATGCTGGTGCTAAAAAAATAAATTTAATTGCCAAAGACGGCGGAAAAACACTAATTCAAGTGATTGATAATGGCAGTGGCATGTCAACACTTGATGCAAGAATGAGTTTTGAAAGACATGCGACTTCAAAAATAAGTAAGGCTGATGATTTATTTCACCTTCACACCAAAGGATTTAGGGGAGAAGCATTGGCGTCTATTGCTGCGATTGCACATGTTGAATTAAAATCAAAATTAGAAACTGAAGATTTAGGAACTTTAATTATTAATGAAGGCTCAAAAATAAAATTACAAGAACCTTGTAATTCACCAACCGGAACTTCTATTTCAGTTAAAAACTTATTTTACAATATACCCGCTAGACGTAACTTTTTAGGCTCTAACTTAACAGAATACAAGCATGTATTAAATGAATTCATGCGTGTGGCTTTAGTCCATCATGAAGTTGCTTTTACATTTCACCACAACGGAGATTTAATTTATAATTTACCAATTGCTGGTTTACGTCAAAGAATTGTAGGTGTTTTTGGTGACAAATACAACAATAGATTAGTACCTGTTAATGAAGAAACTGATATATTTAAAGTAACAGGATTTGTAACAAAGCCTGAATTTGCAAGAACGTCACGAGATCAAATGTATTTATTTGTGAATAATAGGTTTTTTAAGGATACTTATTTCAATCATGCCATTCAGTCTGCTTTTGACGGCATGATTCCTTCAAAAAAGTTTCCACCTTATTTTTTATACTTTGAGGTGCCAACTGAATCTATTGACGTCAATGTTCACCCAACCAAAACAGAAATTAAGTTTGAGAATAGACAAGAAATATATTCTATTTTAAGAGCATCTATAAAACAAGCTTTAGGTCAGTTTAACATATCAAGTACGCTAGATTTTGATCAAGAAAACACATTTAATGTCCCATCACTAAAAAAAGGAGAAATTGTAGATGCACCTGTTATTAAAGTAAATGATAACTTTAATCCATTCAAAACAAATACGATTTCTCAATCTACATCTTTTCCAAAAACCAATTCTCCTTTTTCAAGCCAACCTAAATCTCAAATAAAACCAGATGTGGAAAGTTGGGAAAGTTTTTATGAAGCGTCAAAATCAAATTTGAATACTGATACTCAATTAGAATTTGATTCAACTCCTAATGAAAATGGAGAAGTAATTATCCAATCAAAAATGGATAATTCCTTTGAATCAAACACAAAACCGCCTTATCAATTACATGATAAATATATAATTTCACCTATAAAAAGTGGATTTATCATGATTGATCAATATCGCGCTCATAGTAGAATATTGTTTGATAGTTTAATCAATAATTGGTCTGATGATGTTGTTAAGTCTCAACAATTATTATTTCCAGAATCATTTGAGATATCCGCTACAGACATGGTTTATTTTAATGAAATTGAAGCAAAATTACAAACTGTAGGGTTTGACCTTACTGTAAAAGATAATAAAATCATAACCGTTACAGGTATTCCTGTTGACTACGAAAATGAATCAGCAAAATTGTTAATTGAAACTGTTTTAGCTAAGTTCAAAGAAAGTCAACAAGACCAAGATGTTGATTTCAAAGCCGTATGTGCAAAAGCATTTGCTAATGCAAAAGCCATAAAGAAAGGCGTTAAATTAACAATTGAAGAGATGCAACATTTAATTAATGAATTATTTGGCAGCTCAAATCCACAAACCTCTCCTAGTGGTAAGAACATAATTGTGACTTACACACTAGATGAAATCACTAAAAAATTTAACTAATGTTTCAGAATTTATTTAAAAACATGGGTAATGTTACCAAAAACTTACTCATCATTAATGTATTATTTTTCCTAGCAACAGTTGTCATGGAAGCTAGAGGAGTGGATTTAGTTAGAACTTTAGGTTTATACTATCCTACTTCGCAATACTTTGCACCTTACCAAATTGCTACTCATTTTTTTATGCATGGTGGTTTTAGCCATATCCTATTTAACATGTTTGGATTAGTGATTATGGGAAGTCACTTGGAACGCTATTGGGGCGATAAGAAATTTCTTATCTTCTATTTCGTAACCGCTTTGGGCGCAGCCTTTTTACATACTGCAGTTCAAGGTTTTGAAATATATCAAGCTACAGGAGAATTTTTCCCTTCTTTAATTATTGAAAATATTGAAGGTGGAATGGTTTATTTTGACACTCAATTACTGCAAGGAGCAGAAACTGTTGTGTCAACATACATGGTTCCTACAGTAGGTGCTTCTGGTGCTATTTATGGATTAATTTTAGCATTTGGTTATTTATTTCCAAATACAGAATTTCTATTATACTTTGCTATTCCAGTAAAAGCTAAATGGTTAGCCGTTGGTTTAGCAGTTTATGCATTATATAGTGGTTATCAAAATGAAACCGGTGATTCAGTAGCTCATTTCGCTCACTTAGGCGGCATGATTTTTGGATTCATTTTAATCAAATATTGGCAAAAAAACTCTTCTCAATTTTATTAATATGGAAAAGAATAATATTTTAGAATTTTTAAAATCTCAGTATAAATACGGAGGAATGTTTGTGAAGATCATAATGGCAAATGCTATTGTTTTTGTTGCACTCCTTTTATTAAAAGTAATTTCCGAACTATTTATACTAACAGAACTTTACAGCTCCGTTGGTGAGTTCCTGTCAATGCCTGGTACATTTAGTAGTTTACTATATAAGCCTTGGTCAATTATTACTGCCTTGTTTACACATTTTGAATTTGGACATTTGTTTTGGAACATGATTATGTTTTATTTCACCGCTAAAATGTTTGTTCAATTCTTTGGAAACACAAGGTTATTATCAACTTATATTTTTGGTGGTATATTCGGAGGATTAGCTCATATCCTATCTTACATAATATTTCCCTACTTTTCTAATCAAGACCCCGCCTCTATCGTTGGCGCTTCAGCAGCGGTGTCTGCCATTGTCGGTGCTTTAGTATTTTATAAACCTGAATTAAAAGTACGTTTGTTTTTTGCTATTGAAGTACCGTTTTGGGTTTTAGGTTTATTATTTATAGCTGGAGATATTATTAACTTAACAGCAGAGGATGGGGTAGCTCATTTTGCGCACTTAGGTGGTGTTGCTTTTGGTATTCTATCGGTACTTAAAGTTAATCAACTGCCTAACTTTATGAACAAATTAGACAAACTTGTTACATTCAAATTTTCTTTTAAAAGGCAACCTAAAATGAAAGTATATCGTAATACTGATACTAAAAAGATGACAGATGAAGTTTATAATTCAAACAAAGCCAATAAACAAGAGCAAATGAATGTCATTTTAGATAAAATTTCAGAACACGGCTATGAACGCTTAAGTAAAAAAGAAAAAGATTTCTTATTTAAATTTGGAAATGAGTAATACAGAAAAATCAAATAAATCATTTATTTTAGGTTTACTATTTTTGATTAACATCTTAATAGGCTTAGGATTATTGGGCGCATATTTAAGCACTCATATTTCTCCTAACATTCTACCACAACTTTCTTTTTTAGGCTTAACCTACCCTATTTTAATATGGACTACGGCAGGGTTTTCTTTTTTATGGCTCTTTACGCGATTTAAATACTTTTTGTTTAATGTTATGATTTTCCTATTAGGCTTTAATCATTTTACAGACTACTTTGCTTACAATAATTCAACATCAATTCATTCTACAACGGCATTAAAGTTAATGTCTTATAATGTTAAAATATTTAATTTTTATGATCTTAAAGAAAATAAAAACACACGAAATAACATCTTTAAATTCATTAAAAATGAAGCTGCTGACGTGTATTGTTTTCAAGAATTTTATCACCAGCAAAGCCCCTCTAATTTTAAAACTAGAGATACGCTTATTACTTTTTTAGACACCAAAAATTATCACGAGCGTTATACACATGAAATGACTGGTAAACAATTTTTTGGTTTAGCTACTTTCACTAAATTCCCAATTATAAACAAAGGTGGTATCGCCTTTAATAATGATGCGAATAATTATTGTATTTATACAGACATTTTGAAAGACAGAGACACTATCAGAGTCTTTAATGCACATATTGGTTCGATAAGATTAGCAGGAGATGATTTGGATTTATTAGAAAACATTCAAAATAAATCTATTGATAAGAATGAGAAACAAATTAAAGGTATAGTTCAAAGGTTAAGCTTAGCTTTTCAAAAAAGAGCAGTTCAAATTGAAAAGATTATGAATGAAGTAAAAAAGTCACCTCATCCTTCTATTTTATGTGGCGATTTTAATGACACTCCAGTTTCATATTGTTACAAACAAATTACAAACCAATTAAATGATGCGTTTAACCAAACAGGTAATGGAACAGGAAAAACTTACATTGGAAAAATACCATCTAATAGAATAGATTATATTTTTCATTCTGACAATATAATACCTTATGAGTTTAAAGTTCATGATGTAGATTTCTCAGATCACAAACCAATTTCTAGTTACCTTGACTTAAAGTAATTTTACAAGAATAACATTTTTGCATTATCAGCAAATAGTTTTACAGCAATAGCTAATAAGATAATTCCAAATACTTTTTTAAGTATCGCTATTCCACCTTTTCCTATAAAACGTTCTATCCTTTTCGTTAATTTTAACACGAAAAAAACAATTATCATATTTAGTAAAACAGCAATCGCTATATTAACCTCATGATACTCTACACGTAAAGATATTAATGTAGTCATTACTCCTGCTCCAGCAATTAAAGGGAAAGCCACAGGAACAATAGATACAATCTTAGAACTGTGCTCTTCTTCTCTAAATAATTCTATTCCAAAAATCATTTCAACTGCAAGTGCCAAAATAATTAGTGCTCCAGCAACAGCAAAGGCTTCAATATTTACACCTAATAAATCAAGTAAAGACTTTCCTGCAAATAAGAATGTAATCATTAAAACAAAAGCAACTAAAGAAGCTTTTACTTCCTGAATATTACCTGATTTTTCTTTTAATTTAATAATGATTGGAATAGATCCAACAATATCAATTACGGCAAATAAAATCATAAATGCCTTTAATATTTCTGTTAAGTTAATTTGATTAATAAAATTCATAACTAATAATTTTAATGTAATTTACAATTTAAATCTAAAAAAGTGTGCAAAGATATATAATTGTTTTATTAAGAACTAATACTTTAAATAAAAAAATATAGAAAATTAAACTAATAATTTTTCAATACAAGGTGCAAAATATTTATGTTCTAAGGCTAATACTTTTGTTGCACAATCCTCTGCCGTATCCGTAGATAAAAGTTCAGTTTTGTGTTGCTCTATAATATTACCTTCATCATAATTAGCATTTACATAATGAATTGTCATCCCTGATTCTTTTTCACCCGCAGCAACAACTGCTTTATGAACATTTGAACCATACATCCCTTTACCACCATAACTTGGCAATAAAGCTGGATGAATATTTATAATTTTATTTGGATACATCTCAATAATATCAGCTGAAATCTTTTTTAAGAAACCTGCTAAAACTATAAAATCAATTTCTAAAGCCTCAAGCACTAATGAAAATTCTAATTCATCCAACTCTCCCTGACTAAGTATGTAAAAAGGAATATCATGTGTTTCCGCACGAACAACCACACCAGCATTTGTATCATTAGACACAATTAAGGCTACTTCTACACTTTCATTTCCTTCAAAATGATTAATGATCTCTTGGGCGTTACTTCCTCCGCCAGAGGCGAATATTGCTATTTTTTTCATTTATCTTTAATACTAAATTATACTTGAAACAAAAGTAGTGATGACAGTCCAACACTTCAAAAATTAATGGCGTTTATCGCTGGCCTAAAACTCAGCTCTTTTTGGTGTTCTTGGGAAAGGAATTACATCTCTAATATTTGACATACCAGTAGCAAACATAACCATTCTTTCAAAACCTAAACCGAAACCAGAATGCGGTGCCGTTCCAAATTTACGTGTATCTAGGTACCACCATACATCTTCTTCAGCGACATTAAAGTCAGCACATTTCTGTTTTAAAACGTCCATTCTTTCTTCTCTTTGAGAACCACCAATAATTTCACCAATACCAGGAAATAAAATATCCATTGCTGCTACTGTTTTTCCATCATCATTTTGACGCATATAGAATGCTTTGAAAGATGCTGGATAATCAGTAATAATTACTGGTTTCTTAAATTCTTTTTCTACTAAATACCTTTCGTGTTCAGACGCTAAATCTTCACCCCAAGATACAGGATATTTGAATTTTTTCTTTTTGTATGGTTTTGAATTCTGTAAAATCTCAATCGCTCTTGTATAAGTTACTCTTTCGAAATCATTATCAACCACAAATTTCAATCTATCTAACAAACTTAATTCGTTTCTTTCAGCCGTTGGTTTTTGAGAATCTTCTTTTATTTCTCTGTCATTTAAGAATTGTAAATCATCTTTACAATTATCCATTACATACTGACAAACGTAAGATAAAAACGCTTCCGCTAAATCCATATTGTCATTTAAATCATTAAATGCAACCTCTGGTTCAACCATCCAAAATTCTGCAAGGTGACGAGACGTATTTGAGTTTTCAGCTCTAAATGTAGGGCCGAATGTATATACCTTACCTAAAGCCATTGCTGCTAATTCTGCAGACAACTGCCCAGATACAGTTAAGTTAGTTTCTTTTCCAAAAAAGTCTTCTGAATAATCAATCTTACCATCTTCAGTTTTAGGAACATTATCTAAATCAAAGTTAGTTACTTTAAACATTTCTCCTGCGCCTTCAGCATCAGAACCAGTAATAATTGGTGTGGCGATATGAAAGTATCCGTTATCATTAAAATATTTATGAATAGCGAAAGACACAGCATGTCTGATTCTAAAAACAGATCCAAATAAATTAGTTCTAAATCTTAAATGCGCTTGCTCTCTTAATAATTCTAATGAATGTTTTTTTGGAGACAAGATAGTTTTTTTAACTTCTTCTGGATCAGCATCACCTAAAATCTCAATCGCTTCAACATCCAATTCCATTTTTTGTCCACTTCCTTGAGATTCAATTAAAGTACCTACAACCGATATTGCAGAAGCGACAGTAATTCTTTTAATTAAAGAATCATCATAATTATCTTTATTAATAACAGCTTGAATACTATTAATTGTAGATCCATCATTAATTTGAATAAAACGATCATTTCTAAACGCTTTAACCCAACCTTTAATGTTTACTTTTTCGCCAATTTTCCCTGACGATAATACTACTACAACTTCTGTTCGTTTCATCTTAATATTAATTTAGACTGCAAAGATAAATTTATTTTTGGTAAATACTTTATCTTTTATATAGCGATTATTGAGTTTTGTAACTTGTTAACAATACTGATTCGAATAATAGACTAAAAAAGCATTACTCATAACTTGTCATTTAAGTATTACCGAGCATTAAACAACATAATTAAAATAAATTCACAACCTTTGCTATTAGATAAATGAATTTCGAAACTAACATACAAAGTCATACGACTCCACTTCCTGGATCTATCCCTAAGACTATTTATTATAAACTATCTGTTAAGCTTAGAAATGAAGGGTTAACTATTTTAGAATTATATTCTAATGCTTTTCCTAAAGTTGACAAACAAGTATGGATTGACAAAATTGAAAAAGGGTTATTAACTGTTAATGGACAAAAATGCGAATCCAATTTAATACTTAAAGCAGGTTGGTTAACAGAAAACATTGCGCATAACAAAACAGAACCAAGTGTAAGTAATAAATTGAAATTGATTTATGAAGATGATACTATACTCGTTATAAATAAACCTTCACCATTACCAATGCACCCTAGTGGTCGTTTTAATAGAAATACATTAACCAATTTTTTGAAATTAGCATTCCCTAATCAAACCTTAAAAATTGTTCATAGATTAGATGCTAACACGACCGGTGTAATTGTTTTAGCAAAAGATTCCGAAACAGCAGCTCAACTCAGCTTACAATTTCAAAACAATACCGTTAAAAAAGAATATTTAGCTTTAGTTGAAGGCATCATAGAAAAAGATACGTTTGTTGTTCGTGAAAAGATAAGTAAAACTAAAACAGCTAGTGGTGGACGAGAAGTGAATGATGGTGGTTTAGATTCTGAAACAAAATTGACAGTTTTAGAAAGAAACCTTGAAAACAATACAACTTTATTAAAGGTCCAACCTAAAAATGGACGTACAAATCAAATTCGTTTGCATTTAGCATCTATAAAACATTCCATTGTTGGTGATTTGGGATACAAAAACAGTGACTATTTTGATAACAACCCGCTTACTTATCCTGAAGACACACTTTTTTTACATGCTCATAAAATAAAAATTTTTCATAACGGTACTGAAAAACAATTCATTGCGGAAATACCTATAAAATTCACTAAATAAATTCAAAATAAAGCATTGTCAACCAAAATACTTTATATATATTTGCACTCGCGTTTGTAACAACCAAAAACAAATGTTTATAAGATTTATCTTATATGTATTGCGAGAGTAGCTCAGTTGGTAGAGCGTCAGCCTTCCAAGCTGAGGGTCGCGAGTTCGAGTCTCGTCTCTCGCTCTAAAGAGAAAAGCCATTCATTTTATGAATGGCTTTTTTTATGTCTTTACTTTTTATATATCGCACAAATACTTTAAGAATTTAACATCAAAAAATAAACAAAAAAAGCCGGTAAACACTAAAATAGTATTCACCGGCTTTCAAAATATATTTTTAATCTATTACTTTGCGTTTAAGAACTTAGCTACAGAAACTCCCATACTGAAACACCCTTGTAATAAGTACCCACCTGTTGGTGCATCCCAATTAAGCATTTCACCAATACAGAAGTAGTTTTTAATAGTTTTTAATTCAAAATTTTCATTTACAGCATTCAAACCTACACCACCAACTGTTGATATAGCTTTATCCAACGCTTCATAACCTACTAATTCAATTTTAAGTTTTTTTAGTTGACCTGATAATTTAGCAACATCCGTAAAATCATCCTTAGAGACAAACTTTTTAACTAAAGCAAGCTGAACTGGGCTTAGCTTTAAATCTACCTTTAAAACATCAGTTAACTTTGTTAATTTTGACTTCTCTAATTTTCCTTGAATTGCTTCTATCGATAAACTTGGCTTTAAGTCAATATAAATATTAGAAGACTTACTTTTATTCAAATCAGCTCTGATTTCAGGACTTAATGCGTAAATCGCATTTCCTTCTAAGCCAAACTTAGTGATAACCACTTCTCCTTTTTGAGATCTACCGCCACAACTAATAGCTATATTCTTTAAAGGTGATCCTCCAAATTTATTAATAAACTTTTCATCCCAATTGACTTGATACGCACAATTAGAAGGCTCAAACGTCTTAACTTTTACGCCACTTTCACCAACTAATTCAAGCCAAGCACCATCAGAACCAGTTACTTTCCAACTTCCGCCACCTAATGCAAAAACAACATAATCAGCCTTTGCGCTAGTATCATCTTCAAATGACAATGCATTATCTGCAGTCCAACCTACCCACGTTTTATTACACTTAATCTGTACACCTTTGTCGCTAATTACTTTTAGAATTGCATTTAACACCTCAATTGGCTTAATGTCTTTAGTTGGATAAATACGTTTACTTGAACCTACAAATGTAGGGACACCAATTTCATTTAACCAGTTTATTAAATCAGTGTTTGAAAATTCAAGCAATGCATTTTTTAAAAACCTATAAGGCGTATAACGCATCACCATTTCTTCAATCGATTCGCCATGTGTTAAATTAAACCCACCGTCTCCAGCTACTAAAAACTTACGTCCTACAGTTTTATTCTTTTCATAAATAGTTACCTTATATTTAGACTCGTCAATAAATGCAGCTAATAATAATGCAGCAGGTCCACCTCCTATAATAGAAATTGATTTCATATTTGATATTTGATATTTGAGCTAGTTAAACTAGGACTCGATTTATAAAAATATTGTAATTTTTAACTATTGTTCATTCCAAATCAACCAACTTTTTTCAGCTTGCTGATGTAACATAGTTAAGCCATTTAAAGTCCATGACTTTTTAGCTTTTGCCTTTTGTAGGAAAATAGTTTCTTTTGGGTTGTAGATTAAATCAATCACTAAATTCTTTTCTGTTAAAAACTCAGTTGGAAAATCAATTGCTTCATTTTCATTTGGAAACATCCCTATTGGTGTTGTATTTATAATTAAAGGACAAGCTTCAATCATATTTTCATTAATCTCTTCATACGAAAATTGATTCTCCATATTAGGATAACGAGAAATATAAATAGGCACACAACCTAACCCCTCTAATACATAAGCTATTGCTTTTGAAGCGCCACCAGTTCCTAGAATAATAGCACGTTCATGGTGAGATTTAAAAAAAGGTTTTATCATTTGCTTAAAACCATAAGCATCTGTATTATACCCTTTAGACTTCCCCTTTTTGATTACTACGGTATTAACTGCTCCAATTGCTTGTGCAACTTCATCAATTTCATCTAAAAATGGTATGATAGATTCTTTATACGGAATTGTTACATTTAAACCAACTAGTCCTTCAATTTTTAAAACATCTTTTACTTCATTAATGTTTGTTAGCTCATAATTCTGATAAACAGCATCAAGCGCTAACACATTGAATTTTTTTGTAAAATAATCTTTAGAAAATGAATGCTCTAACTTTTTTCCAATTAATCCAAAAATAGCTGACATTACACAGTCATTAACCAGTTGAATTTATCTTCAACTCTACCTTTTTTATAATCAGTCATATAAGCACTCAACTTATTAGAGAATGTTCTAGTTTCTTCAGCAGGTAATTTATAATCAGTACCATTATATCCAATTAAACTAATTGGTGCGATAGTAGCAGCAGTTCCTGCTCCAAAAGCATCTTGTAAAGTTCCGTTTTTTAGTGCGTCAATAATTTCAACGATAGTCACTTCTCTTTCTTCTACTTTATAACCCCAATCTTCAGCTACTTCTAAAAGAGAACGTTTAGTTATTCCTTTTAAAATTGTATCTTTTTCTTCAGAAGGTGTAATAATAACATCATTAATTATAAAAACAATATTCATTGTTCCTGCTTCCTCAATTAATGTATGTGTTTTGGCGTCAGTCCAAACTAATTGTCTATAACCTTGTTCAGCAGCTAATTTAGCAGGATATAAAGAAGAGGCATAATTACCAGCAGCTTTTGCTCTACCAACTCCACCTTCTGCAGCTCTTGTATATTCTGTTTCAATTTTCACAGGAACAGATTCAGTATAATATCCACCAACTGGTGAACAAATAATTAAAAATTTATATTTTTCTGACGGTCTAATACCAACATAATCATCTGTTGCTATCATAAAAGGTCTAATATATAAAGATTGACCATCCTTTTTAGGAATCCATTCTTTATCTATATCTAATAACATTTTTAAACCATCTAAAAAAGTCTCTTCAGGAATTTCAGCCATTGACATTCTTATTGCAGATTCGTTAAAACGTTTTGCATTCATGTCAGGTCTAAAAACTAAAATCTCACCATTATCACCTCTTTGCGCTTTTAATCCTTCAAAAATTGCTTGACCATAATGTAAAGCTGATGTTGCTGGATGTAAAGACAAATTAGCAAAAGGTACTATTGTTGGTTCACCCCACTTACCATCAGCATAATCAATTTCAAACATGTGGTCAGCAAAATGCTTTCCAAACGGAAGATTATCAAAATCTACCTCATTTAGCTTAGAATTAGTAGTTTTAGTGATTTTTATAGTTGGTGTCTGTACTGACATAATATTCTAATTTTTCTGCAAATATACTCATTTTTTCTTGTATTCGCAAGTCATTTTTATCATCATCACGACAGAATGAAGCTTTGTGTACAATTTTGATTATTTTAGCAACCGATTAGACACTAAAAGTTAAAACATAAACATTGAGAGAAAGTATTGACATATTAAAAAAATACTGGGGTTTTGACTTTTTCAGAGAGAAACAAGAAGAAATTATTGAATCTGTTATTCAAGGTAAAGACACCTTAGCTTTACTACCAACTGGTGGTGGGAAATCATTATGTTTTCAAGTTCCTGCTATGCAAACAGAAGGTGTATGTCTTGTTATTTCTCCATTAATTGCTTTAATGCAGGATCAAGTTGACAATTTAAAGCGTAAAGGTATTACTGCAGTTGCTATCAATTCTACAATGTCTAAACGTCAAATTGATGTGGCGTTGGACAATGCTATTTATGGTGACACAAAATTCATTTACACATCTCCCGAACGTTTAAAATCAATTCTATTTCTAGCACGTTTAGAAAAAATGAATATTAACCTTATTGCTGTTGATGAGGCACATTGTATTTCTCAATGGGGCTATGACTTTAGACCAGCTTACATAAACATTGTTGAATTAAAAAAAATAAAACCAAACGTTCCATTCTTAGCTTTAACAGCAACGGCTACGCCAAATGTTGTCATAGATATTCAAGAAAAACTAAACTTTAAAAACCCTAATCTTTTTCAAAAATCATTTGAGAGAGACAATGTTTCATACATAACACTTGAAACAAATAATAAATTGAATAGAATTTTAGAATTTAGTAAAAAACTAAAAGGTTCTGGTATTATATATTGCGCAACTAGAAGGGCCACTAAAGATTTATGTAAATTATTATTAGAGAATGGTATTTCTGCAAATTATTACCATGGTGGTTTGGACCAAAATCAAAGAAAAAAAAGACAAGACGATTGGATTAATAATCAAACAAAAATCATAGTTGCTACAAATGCTTTTGGAATGGGAATTGACAAACCAGATGTTAGGTTTGTATTACACTATGACATTCCTCAAAGTATTGAAGCTTATTTTCAAGAAGCAGGTAGAGGTGGTAGAGATTTAAAAAAGGCCAGAGCTATTTTATTTTTTGAACCTAAAAACTTAGAAGAATTAAAAACTAAAACTGATTTAAAATTCCCACCAATAGAAACCATAAAATCTATTTATAATGCACTTGGTAACTATTTTCAAGTTGCTTTTGGTTCTGGAAAAGATGAAAGTTATAGTTTTGACATTTCAGAGTTCTCAGACAGATACAATCAAGACATAATAACAGTTTATAATTCATTAAAATTTTTAGAATTAGGTGGTTTCATCTTACTTAATGAAAACACTTACCAACCAAGTACATTAAGGATTCTTGTAAATAATTACGACCTGTATCAATACCAAGTTAAAGACAAAACACTTAATCTTATTATTCAATTTATTGTTAGGTCATACATGGGTGTATTTGATAACTACGTAAAAATAGATGACTATATCATTTCAAAAAAGTTAAAAATCAAACAGCAAGAATTAGATAAACAATTAACCTACTTGCATAAAAATGGGATTATAGATTATACACCAAAATTTAAAGGTTCTAAAATTATTTACGTGACAGAAAGACTTCCTGACACACATTTTAGTATTAATCCTAAATTTTACAATGACCGAAAGAAAGATGCTGAAATAAAAGTCAAATCCGTTTTAGAGTTTTTAGAAAATAAAATATGTAGAAATCAGTATTTACTGAATTATTTTGGAGAAGTCAAAGCTAAAAAATGTGGCCTTTGTAATGTTTGTTTAAATATTGATGATACTAATTTGAATAATTCTCATTATCAAAATATAAAAACAGAAGTTGAACACCAATTCAATTCAAAAGATGAATTCGAAATTGAAAACTTCATCATAAAACACTCAAAGTATACTAGACAGAATATTATATCGACATTAAGATGGATGAGTGAACATGACTTAATATATATTGATAGAAAAGGTAAAAATGTATTTAAAGGTATTAGATTATAGTTTTTATTATTTATAATTGGTTTTACTAATCAATTCTTTACATCTTTGTATTATCTATGTATAATTTTATAAAACGAATATTCGATTTTTTTGCATCATTAAGCGCTTTACTAATGTTAAGTCCATTATTATTAATCATAGCTTTATGGATTGTTTTAGATTCGAAAGGTGGTGTGTTTTACAAGCAAATAAGAATTGGAAAAAATCAAACCCAATTTGGACTTTATAAATTCCGTTCAATGCGAACAGGCGCTGACAAATCAGGCGAAATCACAATAGGAAATGACAGTAGAATTACTAAAGCTGGTTATTTTATTAGAAAATATAAAATAGATGAGCTACCTCAACTTATTAACATTTTAAAAGGAGAGATGAGTGTTGTTGGGCCACGTCCTGAAGTGAAAAAATACGTAGATTTATATACTAAACCACAATTAATGGTACTTTCAGTACTTCCTGGTCTTTCCGATTATGCTTCTATTGAATATTTTGATGAACAAACCGTTTTAGGGAAAGCTAAAGACCCAGATAAAGAATACATTGAAGTTGTAATGCCTGCAAAATTAAATCTAAATCTAAAATATATTACTGAAAAAAGTATTATCACAGATTTAAAAATAATTTTCAAAACTTTAGGTAAAATCGTTAAATAATAAGCCTACTCTGTTAAAATAAAACATTTTTCAAGATTAAGTCACTCAGTTTTTTTCAAAAACAAGTAATTCAATACTATATCATTTAATTTAAACTGATTAATATCAGATAAAATATTGATTTTAGCATGTTACTGAACCGTTATTTTCTTTATAATTTTGACAAAAACTAACATTTACCACATGAAAACTATATTAGTACCAACTGATTTTTCAAGCAACGCATATAAAGCTATCAGTTACGCCTGCAATATGGCATTAAAATATAAAGCTAAAATTATTTTGATGAATTCATTTGAAATCCCTACTTCCTCATCAAAAGTAATGATAAATTTCACTGATCTTTTAGAAGAAGATTCGAAAAAAGGACTTGATAAAGAACTCAAAAAAATAAGAAAAGAAAATACTTTTAACGCTGTTAATATTGAATTATTTAGTTGTTTTGGTTCAATCTCTAATGCCATTAAAAAAGCTGGGGAATTGTATGATATTGATTTAATTGTAATGGGTACTACTGGAGAAAGTAATATTTCTAGTAGATTATTTGGGAGTAATACAACCAATGCTATAAAAAGTTCAAAACAACCTATTTTAATAATTCCAAATAATTCCATTTATTCTGAATGGAGGAAAATAACTTTTGCATCTAACATTCAAAACTCTAAAAACGATTGTCCTTTCAAACCACTTAAAGAATTAATTACTTTTTCAAATAGTTCTTTAAACATTTTATCTGTAGTTGAAGACTCTAAATCATTAGATAAAATAAAAATTGAAGGTAGAATAGCTGCAAAACTTAGAGGTATTAACCATACCATTAATATTGTAGAAAACGAAAGTATTCCTAATGGCATACTAGATTTCATTCACGAAAACGATACAGACTTACTTGTTCTTGTGAAAAAAAACTATGGCTTTATTGAAGGTCTAATGCACACAAGTGTAACTAGAAAATTAGCACTACATGCTGACAAACCGATTTTACTTTACAGTGAATGTTAATCACTTATAAACAAAACAAAAACGACCAAATAAAAATTTATTCGGTCGTTTTTTTTAGTTACTAATTTTAATGTAAATTATTGATAATATATAGTGCTATTTGCACAGCATTTGTTGCAGCACCTTTTCTAATATTGTCTGCTACAATCCATAAATTAATAGTGTTTTCTTGAGATTCATCTAATCTAATTCTACCCACAAACACATCATTTTTACCTTTCGCATAAATAGGCATTGGGTATGTATTTGTATCTGGATTATCTTTTAAAACAATCCCTTCACTTTCGTGTAACGTTTTTCTAATATCCGATAAGTTTGGTTTTTTCAGAAACTCTATATTAACAGATTCAGAATGTCCACCTGAAACGGGAACACGAACTGCAGTTGCTGTTACATTAATGGATGAGTCTAATATTTTCTTAGTTTCATTCGTTAATTTCATCTCCTCTTTTGTATACCCATTCTCTAAAAAGTCATCACAATGTGGTAAACAGTTTTCGTGAATTGGATAAGGATAAGCCATCTCTACTTTCTCTCCTTTTAATTCTGATTCTAATTGTCTTATTGCTTTAACACCTGACCCACTAATTGACTGATATGTAGAAACTACGGCTCTTTTTACACCATACATTTTATGTAATGGCGCTAATGTTAACACGAGTTGAATCGTAGAACAATTTGGATTTGCAATAATTTTATCTTCTTTAGTCAATAAATCCCCATTAATTTCAGGTACAATTAATTTTTTAGAAGGATCCATTCTCCATGCACTTGAATTGTCAATAACGGTAGTCCCTTTTTCTGCGAATTTTGGAGCCCACTCTATAGAAATGCCTCCTCCTGCTGAAAAAATGGCTATATCACAATTTGAATCAAGTGCTGTTTGTAAGCTAACAATATTAATATCCTTACCGTCATATGAAATAGTTTTCCCAACTGACAGTTCAGAAGCAACTGGAATCAAGTCTGTTAAAGGGAAATTAAATTCCTTTAACACTTTTAACATTTCCGTTCCAACCATTCCTGTAACACCTACAATTGCTAATTTCATTTTTAGTTTTTTATTTTGGGGTAAATTTACTAACTTTATCAACTTAAATTCAAGAATGAAAAAATTTTTAACAATACTTTTATTTTCCGTGAACTTTTTATCGTTTTCACAATGGACAGATAATTTTACTGACGGCGATTTTACAAACGCACCAACTTGGCAAGGACAATCTACAAATTTTGAAATTGATATTTTAAATCAACTACACCTTATTGCTCCTGCTGTCTCAGACACGTCTTACTTATCTACGCCATCAACAGCAATTGAAAATGCAAGTTGGGAATTTTATGTAGAAATGGATTTTGGAACTTCTGGTTCGAATTTAGCAACTGTTTATTTAACGTCAAACAATTCGAATTTAAAAGGTCCTTTAAATGGTTATTTTGTAATGATTGGAAACACTTCTGACGAAGTTAGTTTATACAAACAAACAGGAACATCTAAAACAAAAATAATTAATGGCATTGATGGTTTAGTAGGAAGTTCAACAGTAACTGCCCGTGTAAAAGTAACGAGAGATAATTTAGGGAATTGGGAGTTATCAGCTGATAACACTGGTGGTTCTACTTTTGTCTCACAAGGCACAGTTTTAGATAACACATTTTACCAATCTAGTTTTACTGGTGTCTATTGTAAATACACATCAACCCGTTCTACTAAATTTTATTTTGATGACTTTATTGTAACTGGCTCAGCTTTTATTGATAATATTTCACCTTCTATTCAAAGTGTATATTCAATTTCTAACACAGAAGTTGACGTTTTATATAGCGAAAACATGGAACAAACTTCTGTAGAAACACTTAGTAATTATAACTTAGACAATAGCATTGGTAATCCAATATCTGCGATTCAAAACGCTAGTAATTCTGCTTTAGTTCATTTAACATTTTCAACACCTTTTACAAATAATACAAGTTATTTTTTAACGACTGAAAATGTAGATGATTTAGCAGCAAACACACTTATAAACTCTGTAGATAATTTTTTATATTTCGTATCTGATTTCGCCTTAGTTGGTGATGTGTTAATTACAGAAGTAATGGCAGATTTTTCACCAATAATTGGTTTACCTGAGGAAGAATATATTGAAATTTATAATAACTCAGCTAAAACATTTGACTTAAACGGTTGGATTATTGGTGATGCCGCATCTTCTGTCACTTTAACTAATTATATTTTAGGTTCAAATGAATATGTGTTACTAACGAATAACGGAGTTGCTAGTCAATTTGGAATAGTCAACACTTTAGAAATTAGTTTACCATCATTCAATAATTCTGGTGATGCTGTTACACTAAAAAGTGATGATGGCATTTTATTAGACTCAATTTATTATGATCTTTCATGGTATAATGATTCAGACAAAGATGACGGAGGATGGTCATTAGAAAGAAAAAGGTTATCAAGCCAATGTAGTGATAAAACAAATTGGTCAGCATCAACAAATTCATTAGGTGGAACTCCTGGATTTGAAAATTCAGTATTTTCAACTACTTCAGATATATCAGCACCAATTGTTTCTAATTATACGATTCAAGGCGATACATTACTGATTTTTGAATTTGATGAAAATATTGTATTAATGTCAAGTTTTGAAATGACTGTAGATCCAATGTTAAATATTATTTCTACTGAATACATACCTTATAATGCGATATCAATTCAAACAGAACCTATGCAAATTGGTGTAATTTATACAGCTACATTATCTGGAACTGCAAATTGTTGGACTACAGAAATGAATCCTTTTACTTTTAAGTTTGGTCTACCTGATTCAACTAGAAATGGTGATGTAATCATCAACGAAATAATGTTCAATCCAGCTACTGGTGGATCTGATTATATTGAAATAGTGAATATTTCTGACAAGATTTTATCTTTAAAAGATATGAAGTTTGCCAATATAGATGATGGTATAATGGACAACATTAAACCTATTTCTTCAACGCAACGCTTATTTTTACCTGGCGATTACTTTACTATAACTAAAGACTCTTCAACTATTACTACTGATTTCTCAGTGTATGGCATTGGCAGATTTATTGATACAGATTTACCGACCTACCCTAATGATTCAGGAACTGTTATTTTATTAAATGTGAATAATCAAACAGTTGACCGTGTTCATTATGATGAAGATTATCATTTTGATTTATTGACGAATACAGATGGTAAAGCTTTAGAAAGAATTTCTTTAAACGCGAGTAGCGACTCACAAGACAACTGGCATACAGCCTCTGAAGTTGTTGAATGGGGAACACCTGGTTATCAGAATTCTCAATTTTCAGATCCAAATGCAGTAGGAGATATAACAATAGAAACAGCTATTTTCTCTCCAGACAATGATGGTTATCAGGATGTCTTATTAATTAATTATCAATTTACAAACCCGGACAATGTAATGGATATTACGATTCATGACACACAGGGCAGATTGATTAAAGAATTAAAAGATAATTTTTACCCAGGCATGAGTGGTTTAATCTCTTGGGACGGCATAGATGACAATGGGACAAAAGCTAGTGTTGGTTCTTACATTGTTCTATTCAATATTTTTGATTTAGAAGGCAATACAACTCAATATAAAAAAGCGATCGTTTTAGCTACTAGGTTATAAATAATCTTCCAATCAAATTAATTTTCAGACCACAACTGCACACCAATGAAAAAAATCGGATTACTTTCAGATACACATGGTTATTTAGATCCTAAAATATTTGAATATTTTAAAGATGTAGATGAGATCTGGCATGCTGGTGATGTTGGTAGTATGGATGTTATTACACAATTAGAAGCCTTTAAACCAATGAGAGGTATTCATGGTAACATTGATGACCACGACATAAGAATGGCTTGGCCAGAGCATTTATCTTTTATGTGTGAAGACATGAAAATATTAATCTCGCACATTGGTGGTAAACCTTACAAATACAGGCAGCAATCTTATCCTCAAATTGAACAAGAAAAACCTGATGTATTCGTTTGTGGACATTCACATATTCTATTAGTACAGTTTGATAAAAAAATAAATGCCATGTGGCTAAATCCTGGCGCATGTGGATTTAAAGGGTTTCATAAAGTCAAAACAATTTTACGATTTGAAGTTCATGGTGACCAATTAAAAAACATGGAAGCAATTGAATTAGGAAAGCGGGTCTAATCTTTTAAGCACCCTTCACTTTACTATCATTATACTTAACAACCTCTTGATTAAAGAATTTTAAAATTCGGGCTTGATATTTTTCTTTATCAGTTGACTTCATAATTTCTGCATGCTCAGCATCTTTAGCTAGCCAAAATTCTGTTGACACATTAGTGTTTTCTTGCAATTTCTTTCCCATGTGAACAGGAACCCAACTGTCATTTTCTGAATAAATAAACAGAATAGATTGTAAATGCTTTACTTCTTTTATTTGCGTTTTAAAATCAATTTTCTTTTCATATTTTGGCATCATGACACTTAAAGTCTTCAATACTTTATAAGCGAAAGGAAACTGAACCCAAAACTCAGCTAAAGTTGTTGAGCTACTTTCAACAATCGCAAAATCGAACTTATGCTTCACATCTGCAAAAGCAACGTTAGAATACATAGCCCCTAAAGATATACCATGATAACCAATAGGTAAATCAGGCGTCAATGCTTTTGCTTTTATGCTCACCCCAATAATATCTTCAAAATAAGAAAAATTTCCATGCGTACTTTCACCAAAACCATTACTGTCAAAAATAACAGTATTAAAACCATTGTCACGTAGTAAATGCGTGTAGTTTCTTTTTAAAAAATAACCTTTAGCCTCTTTCCCCATTGGATGACCTAACACTATTGTTCCTTTTGGGTTTTGTTGTGTTGTTTTAGCAAACATACCTTGTATCAATCCACCAGACTTACTTTTTATAGAGAAACGCGCCCACTCCTTTTGTTCTGTTTCTGTCAATGGATTCCTCCATTTAACCATGAACTTTCCAAAAAATGGTTTCTTTAATAACTTATATATCATTTGTGTTTTTTATTGATGCTTGAAGTGTAGCTTGTAAAGTTACAGCTATTCTTGATTTAGAATAAGCAACAGTAATTATTTAACAAATTTTATATCTACCTTGATCTATTTAATTATTAGAACCAAAATAAGATTTATCCAATTCTTTTGAAATGCTCATAGCTTATTTAAAATCTACTTTCATAACTTCATAACAGATACAAGTTTCATAGTCTGGATAATCTTTTAATTTTGGATGGTTAAAGGTACCTACCTTTTTCATTCCAATTTTTGCCATCACATGTGCTGATTTAGTGTTATTCAAAGTACAAGTTGAAATGATTTTATCTAAATTTAAATTATTAAATCCAAAATCAAGACAAGCTTTAGCACCTTCTGTTGCATAGCCTTTTCCCCAAGCACTTTGTTTTAATCGCCATCCAATATCAGTAGCTGGTGTAAATTCTGTTTTATAATCTTGATACGCCATACCAATAAATCCAATAAACTCACCTGTTGCTAAAACCTCAGTCACAAAATAAGTGTATTTCTTTTCTTTATAATGTTTTTGAAGTCTCACTATAAATTCAGTCGTTTCTAATTCAGTTAAGGTTTTTGGAAAATGTTCCATCACGCCCTCATCTGCATTTAGTTTCGCAAACTCAGTTAAGTCATCAGCATTCCAATTACGAAACCCTAAGCGTTCAGATTTAAAAATATAGTTTTTAGTCAAGTTAATTTTACTGGTTTTTTTAATTAAAGAAAGTAATCCTTTTCTATTTACGATCATTAATATAATACAAATCCCTATTGAGGTGACAAATGATTTTATAATATCTAGGTTATTAATATCTCCTTCTGTTGAATATACAGCAAGGAAAATAAACGCTGTTATAAAAACAAAAGTCAATGCCAAGAATAAAATAATTATTTTAATTTTCATAGTGTTAAAATTACCCGTAACAATGTTCAAACTTTGTACTATATGTAATCATAAACTCTATACTGATAACTAAAATGACAATACCGTATATAATTTGATTGAAAAACTTATTAGCTATTTTCTCTTTGTTCCTATATATAAGTAATACTATTAGCAACGCGTAAAAAAGAGAAATAAATAGTAAAGGATGAAAAAGTTCACTTGAAGTAGTTCTACGTTCTCCCCAAATTGATGAAACTTGAATAAGCAAAGGGAATTGTATAACCTTATATGCTATAAAAGTCAAATTAAATGTGAAGATAATTATTAGATACTTTAAAATGGTTTTTGTTAAACCATAAAATTCGGAATAAATATACAAACAACTAAAAATTGTAGCCAAAACCATTTCAGTAAATATTATATTTATTACGTAAGGAAGTTTAACAAAGGAACATTGACTAATATAACCTTCTAAATGTGACATTAGATCTAATCCCAAAGCGACAAAGCCTGCCATTAATACACCAGTTATAAAAACCCCGGAAATTAGTAGTACCGCTACAGCCAACTTTTTCATTAAACAAATATTTATTTTAAACCTATATTACAACTTCTACATATACGCTTCTTTCATCAAGTAATTTTGAACATAATCAGTTACTCCTTCTTCTAAAGTATAAAAAGGTTTAGTGTAGCCATTACGTTTTAATTTATCCATTTTAGCTTCTGTAAAGTATTGGTATTTATCTCGAATATCTTCAGGCGTTGGAATAAATGAGATATCAGCTTCTTTATCCATTGCTTTAAAAGTCGCTTTGGTTAAATCAACAAACGTTCTTGCTGTTCCTGTTCCTAAATTATATAAACCGTTCTCTGCTTTTTGATCCATTAAAAACAAACACACACTTACCACATCTTTTACATATACAAAATCACGTAATTGTTCTCCATCCTTATAGTTTGGATTGTGAGATGCAAATAATTTCATTGCACCTGTTTTTGTGATTTGATTAAATGAATGAAAAATTACGGATGCCATTCTAGATTTATGAAATTCGTTTGGTCCATAAATATTAAAGAATTTAAGACCTGCCCAAAATGGTGGTGCTTTTTCTTGTTTTAAAGCCCATTTATCAAAATCATTTTTAGAATCTCCATAAGGGTTTAAAGGAACCAATTTTTCAATTACGTCATGGTTATCATCATAGCCTTGTTCACCCATTCCATAAGTTGCTGCACTACTTGCATACACTAAAGGAATCTCATTTTCAGCACATAAATTCCACATATTTTTAGAATACTCTACATTCAATTCATCAAATATTGAGGTGTCAAATTCAGTCGTATCTGTTCTTGCACCTAAATGGAATACAAAATCAATTTCTGCTTTGAATTCATTTGCCCATTTAAAAAAGTCTAGTCTAGGTACTTTAGCTACAAGTGATTTACCAACTAAATTTAAGTTCTTATCTGCTCTTGAAAAATCATCAACAACAACAATATCTTTAAATCCTTTGCTGTTCAATTCTGCCACTAAACATGACGAAATAAACCCTGCTGCACCTGTAACTATAATCATAATTTATTATTTTAAAGACAATTTGTCTTAATTTAGAACAAAGGTAAGGTTTTGGATGTTAAAAAATTGTAACAGAAGTAAATTGTTATTCTAAAAATTACTAAATTTGATAAAAACAAAAAAAATGAGAAACGAAATATACGAAAATAAAGAAAATCCACAATTCACACAAGCTACAATGGCTAAGACATTTATGTCTAATGTATTTAGTTACATGACTGTTGCTTTAGCAATTTCAGGAATCGCTGCCTATATGTTTGGTACATCAGATTCACTAATCAGCATGTTGTATACCGAAACTGGTATGTCTATTTTTGGTTGGATTGTAATGCTTGCACCACTAGGCTTAGTTTTATTATTAGGTGCTAAAGCTCAAAAATTTTCTTACACCACTGTTTTAGGAATATTTGTACTATTTGCTGTTCTAATAGGCATGAGTTTAAGTTCTATATTTTTAATATATTCAATGGGTTCAATTGCTACTACATTTATGGTAACTGCTGGTACGTTTGGTGTTATGGCAGTATTAGGTTATACAACCTCTACTGATTTAACCAAATTCGGTTCAATTTTAAAAATGGCTTTAATCGGTTTAATCATTGCTATGGTTGTTAATTGGTTTATGCAAAGTGCAATGATGGATTATGTTATTTCTGGAATTGGTGTTTTAGTATTTACTGGTTTAACTGCTTATGACACACAAAAACTGAAACAAATAGGTTCTGTTTTAGATGCAAATTCAGAAGAAGGTAAAAAAGCGTCTATCATGGGGGCATTAAGTTTATACTTAGACTTTATCAATTTATTTTTATTCTTACTTAGATTTTTAGGAAATAGAGATTAATTCTAAAATAAAACCATTAAAAAATTTAAAAGACAGACATTGTGTTCTGTCTTTTTCTTATTTTTGAAACAATTAATTTGAATTATGACAGTTGAGCAAATCAAACAAGACATTAGTAATGGTATTCCAAGTGAATTACCTGCAAAAAAAGTGTATGAATTAGACATTAATCATGCACCTAAACGTAAAGACATATTAACAAAATTGGAAAAAGAATTAGCACTTAAAAATGCCTTACGTTATTTTCCAAAGTCTCAACATAAAGAACTAGCGGTTGAATTTGCTCAAGAATTAAAAGACTACGGTCGTATTTACATGTACAGATTACGTCCTGATTATAGAATGTATGCCCGTCCAATTTCTGAGTATCCAGGAAAAAGTGAGCAAGCAAAATCAGTGATGATGATGATTCAAAACAATTTGGATTATGCAGTTGCACAACATCCACATGAATTAATTACGTATGGTGGAAATGGAGCTGTATTTCAAAACTGGGCGCAATACCGTTTATGTATGCAGTATTTGTCAGAAATGACAGATGAGCAAACGTTGACTATGTATTCAGGTCATCCAATGGGATTATTTCCGTCTCATAAAGATGCACCAAGAGTTGTAGTGACTAACGGAATGGTAATTCCTAACTACTCTTCACCAGATGATTTAGAAAAAATGAATGCGCTAGGTGTATCTCAATATGGTCAAATGACTGCTGGTTCATATATGTATATTGGACCTCAAGGTATTGTTCACGGTACAACGATTACTGTTTTAAATGCATGTAGAAAATTAGCTGATAAATCAACATCAGGAAAATTATTTTTAACTGCTGGTTTAGGTGGAATGAGTGGTGCTCAACCAAAAGCAGGAAATATTGCAGGTGTTATATCTGTAACTGCAGAAATAAATCCAAAAGCAACCGAAACTAGACATAGCCAAGGTTGGGTGGATGAAGTGATTAGTGATTTAGATGAATTATGTGCTAGAGTTACTGTAGCCAAAGCGAATAAAGAAGTGGTTTCAATTGCCTACCAAGGTAATATTGTTGACGTTTGGGAAAAGTTTGATAAAGAAAACATTTACGTAGACTTAGGATCAGATCAAACCTCTTTACACAATCCTTGGGCTGGTGGATATTATCCAACTGGAATTAGCTTTGATGACGCCAATGTAATGATGGCTGAACAACCTGAATTATTCAAAGAAAAGATTCAAGAAACTTTAAGAAAACATACCGATTCGGTAAACAAACATACTGCAAAAGGGACTTACTTTTTTGATTATGGTAATGCATTTTTATTAGAAGCAAGTAGAGCTGGTGCAGATATCATGGCAGAAAATGGAATAGATTTTAAATATCCATCTTATGTACAAGACATTATGGGACCTATGTGTTTCGATTATGGATTTGGTCCATTTAGATGGGTTTGTGCATCTGGAAACCCAGAAGATTTAGCTAAAACGGATCAAATTGCGTGTGACGTATTAGAAGAGATTAAAAAACATTCGCCAATTGAAATCCAACAACAAATGACGGATAACATCACTTGGATTAAAGGCGCTCAAGAAAATAAATTAGTAGTTGGTTCTCAAGCTCGTATTTTATATGCAGATGCTGAAGGCCGAACAAAAATAGCTTCCGCATTTAATGATGCGATTAAAGCTGGCGATATTGGTGCTGTAGTTTTAGGTCGTGATCATCATGATGTGTCTGGAACGGATTCACCTTACAGAGAAACATCAAACATTTATGATGGTTCAAAATACACAGCCGATATGGCGATTCAAAACGTAATTGGAGATAGTTTTAGAGGTGCAACTTGGATTTCAATTCACAATGGCGGTGGCGTTGGTTGGGGAGAAGTTATTAATGGTGGTTTCGGTATGTTATTAGATGGAACAGAAGATGCTGACAGACGTTTAAGAATGATGTTACATTGGGATGTTAATAATGGAATATCAAGAAGAAGTTGGGCTAGAAATGAAGGGGCAATTTTTGCTATTAAACGTGAAATGGAGAGAACACCAAACCTTAAAGTGACTATTCCAAGTATCGTAGATGAAGACCTTAGTAAACTATTTTAACTGAAATGATTTCTATAACTGAAGCCGAAAACATAATTAAAAGTAGTTCAATTACAATTGAAACTGAGTCATTAGATTTAATGAATTCAGTTGATCATTATTTAAGTGAACCTATTTTTTCACCATTAAACATGCCTCCCTTTAGTCAATCGGCTATGGATGGTTATTCAATTTGTGGTAGCGGCAACAGTTATAAAGTGATAGGCGAAATAAAAGCTGGTGATACACACGCTCATGTTTTAAAAAACGGAGAAGCGTTTAGAATTTTCACTGGCGCAATGATTCCTTCAAACACTACATCAATAGCTAAGCAAGAAATTGTTGAACGTACAAATGATACTATTACTTTAACTGAACTAGTTAACATTGGTACAAGTATTAGAATTGTAGGAGAAGAATTACAAAAAGGAGATTTAGTATTACAAAAAGGAACTAAATTAAATGCAGCAGCTATTGGCTTATTAAGTGGATTAGGCATTCAAAACGTAACTGTTTTTAAAAAACCTAAAATCACTTTAGTCATTACTGGTGACGAGTTAACCAAACAAGGAGAAGCACTATTAAAAGGTAAAATTTACGAATCCAATTCGTTTACCTTACAATCTGCCTTACTTACTTTAGGTTTTCAATCTGATATTCGTTTTGTTAAAGATGATTATTTCGCCACAAAAGACACCATTAATTCAGTAATTGAATCAAGTGACTTAGTGATAATGACTGGTGGTATTTCTGTCGGTGATTATGATTTTGTTGGTGAAGCTTTAAATGAACTAGAAGTCGAACAGAAATTTTATAAAGTCAACCAAAAACCTGGAAAACCATTGTATTATGGAGAGAAAGGTAATACTAAAATATTTGCATTACCCGGAAATCCTGCAGCGGCTTTAACTTGTTTTTACATTTATGTGTTAACAGCCATAAAAACAATGATGGGCGCATCAAATCCTAATTTAATAAAAACAAAAGTAACACTTAATCACAATCATACTAAAAAAGGAGACCGTGCACATTTATTGAAAGCTAAACTAATTGGTAGTGAAGTAGAAGTGCACAAGGGACAAAGTTCAGCTATGCTAAGTTCATTTGTTGATGCTAACTGTTTGTTGTATCTTTCTGCTACTACAAACCAAGTTACAAAAGGTAGTTTGGTAGATATTTATTTACTCCCTTAAATCAATACTTATGAAACTTAATATTACATATTTTGGAATGATTGCGGAAATTGTAAATTGTTCGACAGAAATAATAGAAATAGATTATGTTAAAAGTTGTAATTTTAGACACCTAATTGAAAAAAAATACCCTAAAATTACTAAAATTGAATATAAAATAGCCATAAATCAACAAATTATGGATAGTATTGAAACAGATCAAAACGAATTAGAAATAGCATTGCTTCCTCCTTTTGCAGGTGGATAAAACAATATAAAACTCAAATGGTAGACATTACTCAAAAAACAAATACATTACGCATTGCATCTGCTCAAGCAGTTGTTGTGGTTAGTAAGCAAGCAACAATTGACGCCATTAACACTAAAACGGTTCCAAAAGGAGATGTTTTTGCCATGAGTAAAGCGGCTGGATTATTAGGTGTAAAAAAAACACCTGAGATTTTACCCGATTGTCATCCCATGCCTATTGAATTTACAGGAATTGAATATGCCATTAATGGACTTGAAATAACAGTTACTATGACTGTTAAAACTATTTATAAAACAGGTGTTGAAGTAGAAGCTATGCATGGCGCAAGTATTGTTGCATTAAACATGTATGACATGCTGAAGCCGATAGATAAAGGCATTGAGATTCACAGCATCAAATTAATAAAGAAAAGTGGCGGTAAATCTGACTTTAAAGACAAATATAGAAAAGATTTAAATGCAGCTGTAATCGTTTGTTCTGATACAATATCAGCCGGACAAAAAGAAGATAAAGCAGGAAAAGCAATTATTAAAAAATTAGAAAGTTTAGATGTAAACATTAAAACTTACACCATTATTCCTGATGAGATTGAAGATATTCAAAACACATTTTTAAGTCATGTTGCTAATCAAATAGATTTAGTGATTTTCACTGGCGGTACTGGCTTATCAAAAAGAGATGTGACACCAGATGCTTTGTTACCATTAATTGACAGAGAAATTCCTGGGATTTCTGAAGCCATTAGAAAACATGGCCAAGACAGAACACCTTACTCTATGTTGTCAAGAAGTGTAGCAGGTGTTAAAGATCAAACTCTAGTATTAGCATTACCTGGTTCAACTAAAGGCGCTTCTGAATCTATGGATGCAGTATTCCCTGGTTTATTACATATTTTCCAAATTTTTAAGGGAGCTAATCATGAGTAACCCAACTCAAATACTTGATAAATTTGGTAGAGTTCACAACTACTTGCGCATTTCATTAACTGAAAGGTGTAATTTGCGTTGCTTTTATTGTATGCCTGAAGAAGGTGTACAATTAAGAGACAAAGCTAATTTTATGACCAGTGAGGAAATCATTGAAATTGCTAAAACTTTTGTGGAATTAGGGATTAACAAAATAAGAATTACTGGTGGTGAACCACTTATTAAAAAAGACATTAAAAACTTACTCCTTCAATTGGGACAATTACCTGTTGAATTAGTGATGACGACAAATGCAGTATTGGTAGATAAATTTATTGACACATTTAAGGCAGCTGGTATTAAGTCACTAAATGTAAGTTTAGATTCTTTAGAGGAAGATAAATTCAATGACATTTCAAAGCGAAAATATTTTACAAAAATCAAATCTAACATTGACTTATTGATTGAAGAAGGGTTTAATGTAAAAGTAAATGCCGTAATTATTAAGGGTTTAAATGAACTTGAAATTCCTGCATTTATTGAGTGGACCAAACATAAAAAAGTATCTGTTCAGTTTATTGAGTTTATGCCTTTTGATGGCAACAAATGGGAATGGGATAAAAAAGTATCATTCAAAGAGGTTCTAAATATTGTTCACACTCATTTTGGAGAAGAAAACATTGTCAAAATACAGGACAAACCAAACTCTACTTCTAAAAATTATAAACTAAGTAATGGTATTGGTACTTTTGGAATTATTTCATCAGTAACAAATCCTTTTTGTGATACCTGCAACAGAATTAGATTAACAGCTGACGGTAAAATTAAAAATTGCTTGTTTTCTGAATCGGAAACTGATGTCTTAATGGCATTTAGAAAAAAGAAAGACATTAAAGCTTTAATATTAGAATCAATTTCAAATAAAAAGAAAGCAAGAGGTGGCTACCCTGAATTTAATGATGAGCTTGTGAAAGACATGAAAAATCGTTCAATGACAGCCATTGGTGGCTAATCCTAATGGACTTGATAACCGTATGTTCTCAAAATCACTTTCACTTCTTCAGAAAATAAGAAGTCATAAAATAGTTTAGCTTTTGGATGTGGTCTCTTTTCATAAATTTGAATAGCAGCTTGAGGTAAAAAATCATACAAATTAGAATCAATTTCGACCCAATTACCCACGTTTTTCATTTTATCAGACTTTACAGTAGACATAGATGTAATACCAATATCAACAGATTCTGAATAAATATAAGTATCACATTGAGAAATACTTTCGCCAAAAACTAACTTATCATACACACTATCATAAATTCCATAATTGGTTAAGACATCATCCGAAATTAAACCATAAGGTGCAGTTTTAGGATTTGCTATTGCAATTTTTGAAATTTTAGATGAAGTCAACCTATCTAAACTTGGAATAAAACCCTTTGCAGTCCACAAGACTAATTTACCATACGCATACACCTCAGGTATTGCTACTGAAAATCCTATATCGAATAAATAGTTTGGATAAATTGTATCTGCAGAAACAAAGATGTCATAAGGTGCTCCATTTTCAATTTGAGCTGTTAACTTACCTGAAGACCCTTCAATAATATCAATATCAATATGATGTGTTTCTTGAAATAAAGTAACTACATCCACCATAGCAGACTTCATATTAGATGAAGTTGCCACTTTTAAACTAGATTTTGAAGAACATCCAAAAAACAGAATTATTAGAAAACTGACACTAAGTAATTTCATACCTAAAAAAAAACACCAATACTGGACTATCCAATATTGATGTTTTATTATTTTTAATTGAATTTTATTATAATCCTATTGGATAGAAAATACCAACGTTAACCATATTATTTGATTCACTAATAGTTGGATCATCTGACCCACCATTTAATCCATAAGTATATGCTAAACGAGCTCCAATCATTTGATCTCTAAATTCAAATTGTCCACCTACTTCAATTTGAGGACCCACAACCGTAGACGAACCACTAGTACTTCTAATCACTGAAGCTGAAAGACCTGCTCCAATAAAGAAACAAGGATCATCTAAATCACCAAAATAAATCTCACCTAAAACAGGAAGTTCTGCACCTATTGAAGTACCTGAACTTGCGCCTTGCTGAGAATTAAAAGATCCCATAGCTCCAATAAATGGGTATGCTGAAATGGCAAAATTCATGTCTCTATTAATTTCAAAAGCTAAAGATGCTTTATAAATTACACCTGGAACAAATACCAAATTAAAATCTGAAGTCGTTGGAGTTGTTTTAGAACTTAACCCTAAGTTTGCCTGAAGACCGAAAGCATGAAAATATTCTTGTCCTTTTACAATTCCTGTCATAGCTATAAAAGCTAGACCCATAATAATCTTTCTCATAAGTTTATATATTTATATTTATCCAAATATATCATTATTAATCTTTAATCTGAACAATAAAACACAAATGTTTTCATATTTTTACAGAAAAGACACTAAGATAGAAATGATAGATTGGAACCCCATATTACTTTCACTGAAACTAGCATTACTAACAGTAATTATTCTGTTAGTAATATCAATTCCATTAGCATTTTGGTTGTCTCATAAAAAATCAAAATTAAAATCTATCATTGAAGCTATTATAAGTCTACCATTAGTATTACCTCCAACCGTTTTAGGATTTTATTTATTAATTACATTTAGTCCAAATAGTAATATTGGTTCATTCTTTTCAGAATACTTAGGAATCAATTTAGCATTTTCGTTTACAGGTTTAGTCATTGGTTCTGTTATTTATAGTTTGCCTTTTATGTTACAGCCTATATTAACGGGCTTCAATAGTTTACCAAAATCATTATCAGAAGCGTCTTATTTATTAGGTAAATCAAAACGTACAACACTATTAAAAGTACTTTTACCAAATAGTAAACAATCCGTAATTACAGGAATAGTTTTGGCATTCGCTCATACAATTGGTGAATTTGGTGTTGTCTTAATGATTGGCGGTAATATACCTAATGAAACTAAAGTAGTTTCAATTGCTATTTATGATGAAGTTGAATCCTTAAATTATGCCAATGCTCATTTGTATTCTGGTGTTTTATTAGCCATTACATTCATTATTCTATTGTTAGTTTATTTAAGAAAAAATACTAATTCAAATTTATTATAATGCTGACCTTTAACTTAAATAAAACCCATACCAATTCAGCTTTTGAATTAGATGTTACTTTTGATCTAAACAAAGGTGACTTCCTATCAATTTATGGCGAATCAGGTGCTGGAAAAACTACTATTCTAAGGTTAATAGCAGGATTAGATGCCATGCATAATGGACACCTAAAAAACAATGATACTATTTGGTTTGATTCATCAAAACAGATTAACCTTAAACCACAACTGAGAAAAGTTGGATTTGTATTTCAAGACAATTCACTTTTCCCAAACATGACAGTTCTTGAAAACTTAGAATTCGCCTTAAAAAAAGGGCAATCAAAATCTATTGTATTTGAGTTAATATCTTCATTTGGTATTGAAGATTTAGTTAATCGAAATATCACCTCTTTATCTGGTGGACAACAACAAAAAGTAGCATTAGCTAGGGCAATCGTTCAAAAACCTTCCATCTTACTATTAGACGAGCCGTTATCAGCAATTGATGATGAAAACCGACACATGCTGCAAGATTTATTATTGAAAATTCATCATCAATATGAATTAACAACAATTTTGGTATCTCATAACGTATCAGAAATTTTCAAACTATCGAACAAAGTCTTAAAAATTAAAGCTGGTAAAATTGAAAAATCGGGAACACCAAAAGAAATTTTCACATCCAATACCAATTCAAACCAAATCACATTAATTGGTACTGTTTTAGATTTGGAATACATAAATGAAGTTTACACAATACTCATTCAATCTAATAATGGAATAGTTAAACAAGTGGTTTCTAAAGTTGAATTTTCACAGTATAAAATTGGTGAATTGATTGAAATCTCTTTATCAGGATTTCAAACTTCTATTCAAAAAGTAAAGATTGAATAGACTACTACAACCCTGCGTTGCATTGCGCTGAGTTTTATTTATCTTTTAATTAGTTGTTTTGTGTTAACGTGTCGTGTTTACCCCCTCACTTCGACAAGCTCAGCGCACCGCTCTTTCTCCGTTCTCGCATTGAATATTTATCGAAATGCGGTGTATTGAGCTTGTCGAAATGTAAAAAGGGAGAGGCCGTAATTTTTTTTGTTTTTTTGTCTAAAACAAAATTCGTCAGTCTTGTGTCTAGCATCTAGAAGCGAAGCGTTCTTGTGTCTAAAAGCGCAGCTTTCTTATTTTTTAAAGATTCTTATCCATTAAATAAATTAATGAAGCCATAGCAGCTGCACCTAATTCTAACTCACGTTTATTTACGGTTTCAAATACATCTGCTTCAGTATGGTGATAATTAAAATAACGTTGCGAACTAATTGACATGCCCAACTGAATCATTTCTGGATAATATGTTCTTAAAGGATTAATATCAACACCACCATATCCTTTTTGAAATTTGAATAATTGAAAATCATAAAGCAAAGGTTTAAAAGATTTTACAAAATCAATTTGTTTCGCGTCTCCTACAATATCAAATCCAATTGGTAAAAACCCACCTCTATCCGTTTCTAAAGCACAAATATGTTTTTCTCCCTTATCAAACGATTTTTTAGCATAAGATTTTCCGCCCATATTCCCGTTCTCTTCATTCATAAAAAGAACTAATCTTAATGTGTGATTTGGTTTATAATCTAAATCTTTTAAAATTCTTAACGCTTCAATTGAATGTGCAATACCTGCACCATCATCATGCGCGCCTTCACCAACATCCCAAGAATCAAGGTGACCACCAAATGTAATAATAGATTCATCTTTGTGACCAGTCATTTCAGCAATCACATTATAAGAAGTCACATCATCCATTTTCTCACAATCCATTTCCATTTTTAAAGTCACATTACCATCCTTTAACCAACTTGATAATTTATCAGCATTCAATGTACTAATTGCAGCCGCTGGAATTTTCTTTACCTCATCTTTATAAGACATTGTTCCGGTGTGTGCATGTTCATCTGTTGGTGTCGCTAAAGAACGTATAACAACAGCTTTTGCACCCAACTTAGACGCTTCAATTGCACCATATCCACGAATTGGATAACACGCACCGTAGGCCTTGAAAGTTTGAATATGAGATTGGTCAAAAGGTTTGTTTATAAACACGATCTTCCCTTCAATCTCTGCCTTTGTTTTTGATTGTAAATGGTTTAAGTTTTTTACCTCAACAACATCACCATCAATTAAACCATCAGTTGCTATTGAACCACCTAAAGCTAAAATATCAAGTTTAATAATCTCATTATCTCCATTTATTATCCAAGCTGCTTCAGTTGTACCTCTTTCCCAATGTGGCACTTGAACTTCTTGTAAGTACACTTTATCAAAACCATAAGACTCTAATAAACCTTTACCCCAATACACTGCCATTTCAGCTTCAGCCGAACCAGAAATTCTAGCACCAATATCTTTACATAAAGAGCGTAAGTTTTCATACGCTTGACCTTTCACTAAGGCTTCAGTATGGATATTTCTAATAAACAATGAATCTTCAGTAGCATTTGCTAGTGAAATTGAAAATATGAATAAGAATTGTAATATTAATTTCATGTTGTTAACTATAAATAAGACTACTATTTAATTATTGCATTCGTTTTATTTTGCCCCAAAAAAGAACAGGAATGACAATCAGATTCTCTTCACAATACGCAATAAAATCTTGCTTTGAGTTTGCGATTAAAAGGACAAAATAATGTTCATTTTCTTCATTATCTTTAAAAAAGAAGAACTTATTTTTTGAATAAAAAAAACCTTCATTGGTTTCGTGATCACTCACAAAAAAAGGTTTTACTTTATAATTAATATGAGTATATGATTCCATTAATGTGGTGTATATGTATTTTTCATGTGCTTAACATCTGCTTGTAAATCTAAAATAGCTTTTGTTAATTCACTTTCTTTAAATTCAGTCACTGGCATATCTGATGAAATGTAATTTACGAATCTCCAAATTTCAACAATTTTATTGGCATGAACTTCATACGGTTCGTAAAATGGATTTGTTGAACACAATTGAAACGATTGATTATCTCCTAATCTATTATAAACAACTTTAAATACAATCCCATCATCTTCTGTTACAATAATATGAGGATACCCACTTTTAATTGAATTCCAATTTTCAACATATTCAGCAACGACATAACTGCCATCAGACACAGGAGGCATAGAATCTCCTTTAATTGGAAATGTTCTATATGTTCTATCTTTTTTTAAAAAAGGTAATTGAAAAGTAGGTAAAACACTTATGAAACCAGGATCACTATAACCAGATGTATAACCAGCACTTGCTTTTACATTCACTAATTGAATATTCTCTACATCATCTTGATTTACTGTTGTGGCTAAAATTCTTAATTTTTTACCTTCTAAATCAGCCTCAACATTTTTAAATAAATCAATCCATTTAGAATCTGAATAGTCTTCAAAATTTTCTTTGGCTAATTTGTCAAGTGAAATTTTATAAAACTTACTGATTTTAACTAAGGTTTGTAAATTAGGTTCTGCTACTCCATTTTCATAACCACTATAAGACGAACGAGTTAAACCTAAATTTTTAGCAAATTCTTCTTGTGAGAATTTCTTAAATTTTCGTAATGCTTTTAAGTTTTTACCAATCATAATCCTTGAATTTAGACCAAAGATAAAACTTTATGATTAATATCTTGTCATTTCGTTGATTATTTTTTAATTTTGCAACATGATTAAAAAATGTAATAAATGTAATGCTGAATTTAAATGTAATGCTGAACGCATCACTAAATGTCATTGTTACTCTGTAAAGTTAAGCAATACACAATTAAAATTATTAAAAGAAAAGTATAATGATTGCTTATGCAACAACTGTTTAATAGAATTAACAAAAAAATAAAAGCCATTAGTAAAAACTAATGGCTTTAAATAATATCATCTGACAGTCTATTTACACTATCGATTCAACGCTAATAACTTCTGGTACTGCACTTTTAATAGATTCCTCTATTCCAGCTTTTAAAGTCATAGCACTCATATCACAAGTTACACATGCCCCCAAAAATCTAACTTTTACTATTTTATCTTCCGTTAATTCAACAAACTCTACATCTCCTCCATCTTTTTGTAAATAAGGACGAATTGCTTGCAATGCTACTTCAATTTTTTCTAGAGTTTCCATAATTCGAATATAAAGTTATATAATTTAATAAATTAGGTTTAAGCTTCAACATTTTTAATTATAGTAGAAACAAATTCATCAAATATTTTTGAAGAAATTGTATTTTCTTGTAACACTGCTGGTCTTCCAACATCTCCTGCTTCACGCACGGATTGTATTAATGGTATTTGAGCTAATAATGGTACATTCATAGATTCAGCTAAATTCTTAGCACCATCTTGTCCAAAAATGTAATATTTATTATCAGGAAGTTCAGCAGGTGTAAACCAAGCCATATTTTCAACTAAACCAATTACAGGCACTTTTAAAGTGTCCATTTTAAACATATTGATTCCTTTACGTGCATCAGCTAAAGCCACCTCTTGAGGTGTACTTACAATTATTGCTCCTGTTAATGGAATGTTTTGTACTAAAGTTAAGTGAATATCTCCTGTTCCTGGTGGTAAATCGATTAATAAATAATCTAAATCACCCCAATGTGCATCTTTAAACATTTGATTTAATGCTTTTGTTGCCATAGGTCCACGCCAAACAACTGCTTGATCAGGATCTGAAAAGAAACCTATAGATAATATTTTAACACCATAACTTTCTAAAGGTTTAATCAATGTTTTACCATTCACTTCAATCCCTTCAGGTTTTTGTCCAACTAAGTCGAACATTGTTGGTGCACTCGGTCCGTAGATATCAGCATCAACTAATCCTACTTTATACCCTTTTTTAGCTAAACCTGCTGCTAAATTAGTAGTAATTGTAGATTTACCTACACCACCTTTTCCTGATGCAATTGCTATAATATGTTTTACATTTGGTAAAATAGTTCTAATCGTAGGATCTCTATCTTTTGGTAAAGCTTCTACGGTAATATCTGATTTTGTACCACCTCCAAAGGCACGTTCTAAAGCAAACTCACATGCTTCTTCCATTCTTTTTTTAGAATGCATTGCAGGATTTGAGACCTTAACTGTAAAACTAATTCTGTTGTTTTCAAACTTAAGACTATCTACTAATCCTAACGTTATTATATCTTTATTTAAATCTGGTTCAACAACTTTACCTAAAGCTGTTTTTATATTATCAATTGTAATTTCCATTGTTCTAATTTGAGGTACAAATATAATAGTTTAAAATTGGTTAAATGTATAACTTAGTGTACTAATAAAATTGATTGTTGTCATTTAAATATTTCTATCAACACATCAAATACTAATTCAATAGTAAAACATACAATCACAAAACCTATTTAAAACGCTTAAAGTCAATAATTTTTATAAAAAACTACAACTCAAGAAAATACTTGTCTAAAGCGTTAATTTTGTAAGTAGTATAATCTTTCAATAGTTCTAACTCCTTTTCAATGGTGTAATCATCAAAATACCATTTGTCATCATCAGGCCATATTGAACTATTTTTTTTGGCTTCAAATTGTATTATTGAATAGTTATCATCTATCTGATCAAATATATTAGCAACAGAAATCACTTCCTTATGCCTTAATTCACGCCATCTATTAATTAGTTTTTATTTGTAATTAGTCTCCTGTATATTCAATAATCTATTCAAAATTATTGAATTATCACAAAACATAACCGAGTCATAATTATTCATTTCATTATCACCATCTCTTCCAAAAGTATGGTCATAATCCCAAATTGCTATTTTAAAAGGCGTATCACTATCTTTTTTGTACAAATAAAAATTCTTCTGAAGTCCGTCTCCATTACCTGTCAATAACAAAAGTAGATGCCAATCAATAACACTATTAACATCAATCCAATCACTTATTGAAGTCGTAAAGTTTTCATCAGATGAATTAAAAAGAAATTCTCTAAATCCAGTTAAATATTCAGTCTTATCAGCATATTCAATCTTTGGAAATTTTTGATTATAAATATTTACAGTATCCGAGTTTTTATACGGTTTTGTTCTAAAAATTGATGGGTCTTTAAATAGCATTGCCATTGAATCTGTCTTATTCAATCCCAAAAATGAAGCATTAATTTTTTCCATTAAAAGGTATAAACCTTCATATTCATTATTTACATTAACAGTAATATAAGTGGACTTTACTGATTTGTTTTCTGAATTCATTTCCCTGAACAAATCATAACTAATCTTATGCCTCATAAATGATTTATCAATATAATTTGCATTAATTATATAATCATCATTACAACCTAAGCCTTCTATACAAATTGAACTATCCAATTCTAAAGTATATGAATGCTTGAAGTATCGACTAGACATGCCTCCTCTAAACTTAATTCTACCAGATAATGTGTCATTTAAATTTTCGCCTGAATAAATAATTACACATTTACTTTTAGACTTCCATTCAATGTTTTCAATTGGAACTATATTTATAGTCGGTACTTTATTTTTCGAACACGACAGGAACGAAAATAAAAGAATGAAAATCCAATATTTTTTCAAAATAATTTTCATTCTTTTATCAATCTATTTTTTCTTAAAAGAGTTAATTGCATTTACAGTAAAATCAGATAATACTAATTTACCACTCATTGCTGCTCTTGTTTTTAATAAAGTATCCCAATCTTCAGTCCCTTCCCAAAAAACGGTTTTCAACATTTGCATAGCTTCAGGATTTGAACCGGCTAATTTATTAGCTAATACAGAAACTGCTTCATCCATGTCTTCAATAGAATCATAAATTTCAGTATATAAACCTTTATCCTTTGCCCATTGTGCAGTTTGCCATTCAGTGGCATCAATTGCTAATTGTGACATGGCGCTCATTCCAATTTTTCTTTCCACTGCAGGTCCAACTACAAATGGTCCAATTCCTACTGCTAATTCTGATAATTTAACAGAGGCAAATTTAGTTGCAAAACAATAATCTACTGCAGACGCTACACCTACTCCACCACCAACGGCTTTTCCTTGTACTCTACCAATAATTAATTTAGAACATTTTCTACATGCGTTAATTACATTTGCAAATCCAGAAAAGAAAACTTTTCCTGTTTCAATATCCTTAATCGAAATTAATTCATCAAAACTAGCGCCTGCACAAAAAGCACGTTCACCTTGAGATTTTAAAACAATAATTTTAGCAGCATCATTCCCACTTAACTCAGTGATTGTATCGGCTAATTTATTTAAAATTTTACCAGGCAATGAATTTGACAAAGGATGTCCAAATTCAATAGTTGCTATTCCTTTTTCGTTTATAGCCACTTCTACATGACCTTCATTTATTGCATTCATATGTTTATTGCTAACGCTTAATAGAAACTAGGCTATAGATTCTATACGTTAGACTTTTAAATTATAATCTATTTTAAAAAATAAGACCTCACTAATAGATGTCTAGCATCTATTAATGAAACGGTCTAAAATCTAACACTCTAATTAATCTTGATCTAATTTCTTAACCATTGTCAATATTGTAGCAATACCAACAGTTTCTCCATCTTGGTCAAATATGTCAACTAAGAATTTAACAATTCCTTTTGCGATATCTTCTTCAGAACGTTTTTCTTGGTCAATTTTTTCTTGAACAGTAAATCTTACACCAATTGTAGTGCCGTGATATACAGGTTTTGTAAATCTACAAGACTCCACACCATAATTTAATAATACTGGTCCTTTTTTAGGATCAACAAATAAACCGGCTGCTTTTGACAATAAGAAATAACCGTGTGCTACACGTTGTTCGAAAATTGTACCATCTAAAGAAGTGGCATCCATGTGTGCATAGAAATTATCTCCACTTACGTTTGCAAAATTTGTAATATCAGTTTCAGTTACTGTATGCTTATGTGTAAAAACTGTATCTCCAACTTTCAAATCTTCAAAATGTTGACGGAAAAGATGTGGATTAGCTTCTGGTTGGTCAGCACCAATTTGAAATTGACCAGTAATAGCTGTTATAGTTTGAGGATGACCTTGAATTGCAGTTCTTTGTAAGTAGTGCATGATTCCACGCATTCCTCCCATTTCTTCACCACCACCAGCTCTACCAGGTCCACCATGCGTTAACATTGGCATTGGCGATCCGTGTCCTGTACTTTCTTTTGCACATCTTTCGTTCAATACTAAAATTCTACCGTGCATTGATGCCGCATTTACTACATAATCAGTAGCAATTTTATCATCAGCTGTAATAATAGAAGATACTAAAGACCCTTTTCCCATTCTTGCTAATTTAACAGCATCATCAATATCTTTATAAGGCATTAATGTAGACACAGGACCAAAACATTCAGTTTCGTGAACTCTTACTTTTTTATGTGGTTCATCATTTCTAAATAAAATTGGAGAAAAGAATGCACCTTTACTTCTATCAGCACCAACCACTTCAAAATTATCCATGTCTCCATATACAATTTCTTGTTCTTGTTTTAATAAGTTTACACTTTCAGTCACTCTTTCCACTTGCACATGAGACGCTAATGCACCCATTCTTACAGCTTCATTAGCAGGATCACCAATTAGAGTTTTCGCTAATCGTTTTGACAGTGCCGTTTGAACTTCATCCATTAAATCTTCTGGTACAAGTATTCTACGAATAGCTGTACATTTCTGACCAGCCTTAACTGTCATTTCTCTCTGCACTTCTTTAATGAAAATGTCAAATTCTGCTGTTCCAGGAACAGCATCTTTTCCTAAGACAGATGCATTTAAAGAATCAGCCTCCATATTAAACGGAACAGAATTATCAACTATATTAGGTAACGACTTTAACATTTTACCTGTTTTAGCTGAACCAGTAAATGTAATACTATCTTGATTAGTAACATGGTCTAAAATTCCATGTCCTAAACCAGTTACTAATTGTAAACTTCCTTCAGGTAAAATTTTAGACGCTACAATCTCTCTAACCATTAACTCAGTTAAGTAAGATGTAAATTCTGAAGGCTTTACAATTGCAGGTACACCCGCCATCATATTTACAGCTATCTTCTCTAACATTCCCCAAATAGGAAAGTTAAAAGCATTTAAATGAATAGCAACACCCTCTCTAGGCACCATAATATGATGACCTATAAAACTACCTCCTTTTGACAAAGGCACTAAATCACCGTCAACATAATATGGTAAATCTGGAAAGTTTTTTCTTAAAGATGCATTGGCAAATAAATTTCCAATTCCACCTTCAATATCAATCCAAGAATCAACTCTTGTTGCACCAGAAGCAGCACTTAAAGTGTAAAACTTTTTCTTAATTGACATTAAATGTAATGCCAATTTTTTTAACATTAATCCACGTTGTTGAAACGTCATTTTACGTAATGCAAAACCTCCTTTTTCAACTGCGTAATCACGCATAGCGCTAAAGTCTAATCCTTTTGATGAAGTTTCTCCAATTTTTGCCCCTGTAATTGTATTGAAATGTTCAATTTCAACACCATCTCCAGAAACCCATTGCCCTAAAGCATAGTTTTGATATGTTGTCATAATTAGTTGTAATTTTAAAGGTATAAAGTTAATAATAATCACTTAAAAAGTTTACAACTCTACAAAATTTTAAAAAGATAAAAAAACTGAGCATTAAACTTATTGAATTCTAAAGATTTAATTAAGTTTGTAATCAAGATAAAAACAAATAAAAATGAATAATCTCAAACTAGTTTTAGCATTTATTTTAGTCAATTTATTACTTCTAAGTTGTCATACAGAAAGATCAAGACAAGATCAAGTTTCGACAATGATAAGTCATATTGATTCACCCTTTTTTATAGCAACGTTAACACCTCAAAACTTAATTGATAAATCTGGAATTGAAGATGGTGTATTATCTTATATCGAACAAACATTCGTTAGTTTTTTTATTTCAAGTCACAATACTGGAATTGACAACACAGAACAGGTTCAAATTATAGCTAGTAAAGGTACAGGAATAACACCTGATATTTATTCAATATTTAAACTTAGTAATCCTAAAAAATTCGAATTTTTAATCAATAAAGAATTGAATGAAGAGGTTAAAGAAAAGGATGGGTTTAAATACTTTGTTTACGACAATTACTATATCATTGCATGGCAAGGTGAATTTGCTGTAGGTTGTAATATCACAATAGATTTTAAGAGTATGTTCAGTGGAAAAGGAAGTTCGAGCAATAAGGTAATTAACAAATGTATTTCATTATTAAAAGCATCTAATGACGCAGATTTAAACACGAAATACAAAGACTTCCTTTCTAAGAACAATGATATTTCGACCTACTTTGAGACAAAAAATGTACTTACCTATTTAAAAAACACGAAAGACATTAAAACACTTGAAGAAAAATTCAATAACACGACTCATGAAAGCGCACTAAATTTTGAAATTGGTAAAATCACACTTACCCAAAATTTTATTTTAACTGACCTCCTTAAAAAAGAATTAGGTTTCATAAATAATAACGGAATTGATTCTGAATTATTTAAATATGGTAAATCTAAAAACCCAACCGTTAGTTATTCAGTAAATGTAAATTCTAACAAGGCATTGGAATATTTGAAAACTGAACTAAATGAAAGTGAGTTTAGCCAAATGATTAACGAGTTAAACAAAACAGGTCTTACGGTTGATGAATTAGCGAATTCATTCTCTGGTCAAGTCTTAATTATGATTGACAGTTTTGAGACAAAAGTTGAATTGATAGATGTTGGCTACGGAGCGCCATTTGAAACTAAACGTAATGAACCCATAATGGGCGCTGTTTTTGGAATTAAAAACAAGTCAACTTTAAGTAAATCATTTAAAGATATTAAAGTTTTAGAAAATGGATTTATGACTTTTGAAAGTCAGCTATTTGGTTATGTAAATGATCATGTGTTTTTTGTTTCTAACGATAGTAACTGGGTAGTTAAAGTTATGAATGGTGAATCAGTTGAAATCGAAAAGAAAGAAGAATTAACGGATAACCCTTATGGGCTTTATGCCATAAATGATTTAGAAAAAAACAAACACCTATTAGAAGGTGATATGCTAATAGCAGCATTATTTACAAAAGCATATGGTTTTGCTAATCTAGATCATTCAAACTTTACAATTGAACTAAAAAACACGACAGACAATGCTTTAAAAGTTATCAGTAAATACCTTTCAAAAATCGCACATCAAATTGAATCTGATAACAATTTAGAAATGGAAGAAATGTTGGATGACGAGATTTTAGAAGACGTTGAAGACGCATTAAAAGATGTTGAAAAAATATTAGAGGATGTTGATGTTAATTCATTAATGAATGACCTTTTAAAAGAAGTAAATAAATAAAACCAATTCGTTATTTTAATTTCTCAATACATTAAGTAAATATGAATTACGTAGCTATAGATTTTGAAACTGCAACCTCAAAAAGAAACTCAGTATGCTCAGTAGGTATTGTTACTGTTGAGGATGGTGAAATAATTGAAGAGTATCATGCACTCATTCAACCGCCAAACAATGAATACAATTGGCACAATATTCAAGTGCATGGCATTACAGAAGATGACACACTCAATTCACCTTCTTTTGAACTTATATATCCAGAGATAAAAAAACGCCTAGCAGGAAAAATAACGGTGGCACATAATGAATCTTTTGACCGTAGTGTACTTAAAAATTCAATGCAAGATATTGGACTAGACTATTCAGACATAGATTTACCTGAAAAATGGGAATGTACTTTGAAAATCTATAAATCCATGGGTTATCAGCCAGCCAAACTTAATGTGTGTTGCGAGTATCATGGTATAGAATTACAACATCATGATGCACTATCAGATGCAAGAGGATGTGCTAAGTTATATAAAATAGCATTGGAAGAATTTTAATGGAACGGTATTTGTTTTCTACATTGAAAAACACTTATGAAATCCCTACTCTTTTTATTTATCGCAATACCAATAGTATCTTTTTCTCAACCTAAGCTTGAATTCGAAAAAAAAGTAAACCCTTTAGCTTTATATACAAACCCCGAATTTATTGGTGGACAAAAAGCATTAGACAATTATATCTTAGCTAATTTTAAAATTAACAGAAAAGATAAAAAACTCAAAACCAAAGGAGAGATTATTATAAAATTTTTTATTGCAATTGATGGACGTATTTTGAGGCCTTCTTTACTGAATAAAGGTCTTTCAGAAAAACTAAACAAAGAAGCTTTACATCTTATTTCTAATATGCCAAAATGGAAACCAGCTACAAAAAATGGGGTTATCGTTGAAACTATGTATGCTTACACTTTCACCATTAAATAAATTTTACTAATTATTTAATACCCGCTTTTTTTAAACATTGTTTAACTTTTAAAGAGTACTCATTCCTTTCGTCTGGCGTTGTATTTGGAGCTGTTATTAATGCTTTACAATGTTTATCAATCTCATTCCACCTAGCAAATACAACATCAATATGTGCTTCAGAAACACCTTCTAAATCTGACATTATTTTATTAATTGAATCACTTTTCACTATACAATCACAAAAATCCCATTGCACGCCGAATTTTACCTCTATAGCAGTTGCTAATATTTTTGTTTCTTCAACATAGCCTGATTTCACTAAACTATCAGGTAATATTGAAATGGTTTTATCTAAAACAAATACCGAAGTATCAATTAGAACAACATCCAAAGTGTCAGATGAAATATCAGAATCAGCAGGATTTAAAGAATTACATGCTATTAAAAATAGTAGAGAAAAAACTGAAATACTGAATTTTTGAAAAACCATAATAAAAGTATACTTATTAATGCAAGATAATAAAAAAGTCGTAACTTTCTAATTAACAAACTACTATAACATAAGGTAAAAATTAGGTACAGTAATTGCAAATGAATGAATTGTAATCTACACAAAAAAATGAAAACTAACCGCTATTTTCTAAAAGTAAAAATAAATTTAACCCTCATTGTATTAACTGCTTTTTGTTACTCTACATCATCATTCTCTCAAAATATCATTCGTAAAAACGACACCATCCCTCAATATTTAGGTTCACCTATAACTGTTGTTGATAAAGACTTTCAGAGGTTATATAAAAGATACAAACCAATTGTACTTAAGGTTTACCCTTACGCATTACAATCTGCTGATTTAATTGACCAAATGAATAATGATTTAGAAAGTATTAAAAAGAGAAGACTCCGAAATAAATTTTTAAAGAGATCATACAAACAATTAAAAACAGATTACAAATATGTGTTTTTAGATATGTATATTTCTGAAGGAAAAGTTTTAACCAAATTAATTGCCAGAGAAACAGGTATGAGTATTCATCAAATTACTCGAAAATATAGAGGCAAAAGAGATGCAGCTATATTTAACTTAATGGGGAAAATGTTTGACCAAGATATTAAAGCGCCTTACAATTCAAAAAAAGAATACGTATTAGAAGCTATTATTAGAGATATTGAAGCAGGTAAATTTTATTTCAGCGATTCTGTTAAGACAATTACCAAAGCAGTTTACAAGACAAAAAAGGCTGAATCAAAAAAACATAAAAAACTAAATAAAATAAAAAATAAAAAAAGGAAGAAAGAAGCTAAAAAGAGAGCTAAACTAAATAAAACACGTCTGAAAGAAAAAGAAAAACACGCAAAGTATTTAAAAAAAATAAAAGCTGATTCTATTAACCAATAGTAACGCCATTCTTTTAAAGAATCTTTAAATATAAAACCCGTAATAATTCAAACCTCAACTAAAACAATTAGATTTGCATAAAATTAATTGGAATGAAGAATTATTTATCGAATTTAGGGATTAAAGCGTTAAATGACATGCAAAAGGA
>Ga0308002_1000003_pt1 | contig 122970 bp, 110 predicted proteins | sample Neamet34_FD_203148 | JGI IMG/M metagenome (GOLD analysis project Ga0308002, IMG submission 203148) | Marine microbial communities from water near the shore, Antarctic Ocean - #34 | ecosystem: Environmental > Aquatic > Marine > Unclassified | place: Southern Ocean | collected 2014-06-06
AACTTGACCTTCATTCTCTTTTTATGATTTAATATTTACACACTTTCATATACCTCCTTTTTTTTACACATAAACATACACATACACATAAACATACACACTTTCTTTTAACATACACATAAACATATTATATTATTATATAATACGATTCTAATGTGGTATTGTTATATTCTACGTAATAAATTAGAACAATTCAAAAATAACACATATAATGGATTTACCAATAATCCCATGCGACGTGTTAGACAACACAATGAAGAAATTAAAGGAGGCGCGCGCGCAACGCACGGTAAGGGCGGAGGTTGGGAAATATGTGCAATGATCGGCGGATTTGACGATAAAATTAACGCACTCTCTTGTGAATGGCGGATTAAATGTCCATCGGGACGCCCAGGTAAACGAGAACGCAAATATCAAGGTGTGGAGGGACGGGTACGATCATTAAATGAAATCGTACAACTCAATAAATGGACAGGAAAATGTGCCATTGAAAATAAAGATTGTAATTTTAAACTTTTTGTCATTCATGATGTTGCGCATTTCTTGGACATAGAAAAAATACCTTCAAATTATGTTGTCGAAATCGTAGATGAAATAACAGCAGAACAGTGCGAATTATGAACTAGATTACTTCGATAGACGTTTCATTTAGATGCTGAACTAATGTCGAAACCATCTGATATTCGTTCGTTAATTCACGAATAATTCTCCTATCGATTCTTGTATAATACTTGAAATTCCTGCGAAATTGTTCTTTTAACATATTTTGGAACGACAACTCTTTGATTAACACCATTGGATATACATTATTTTTCAAAGAAACAATATTATCATTTAAATCCTCATTTAGACGTGTAATAAATGTATCGAAATTGGTATGTTTCTCCTTTCCCGTTCCCTTATTTTTGTCCAATATACACGACGTTACGCTATTATGAAAGTGTCTGTTCTGAATATACATTGCCTCGAAAATATACACACAATGAAGTTCTCCACATAGTATTTTATTTTGTATAAATCGACTTAACAATAGGTCACAGAACTTATGTTTTAATATATTAGCATATTTACCCTTCATAAACATTATAAACGTAATAAACACCTGAACTTGGACACCGTAATATACATATTCGTGATAATTTACACTTGCGTCGTATTCGTCAAAGTGAACCGTTTCACAAACACATTGAAATCCTGATTTAAAATTTTCAGAAAACTTCTCGACACGATTCGGTTGATAATAATCATCATCATCACAGAACATTACATATTTATATTGAATCTCTTGGTCTAGTACGATACCATCCTCGTCGGAAAAACAATTGTCATTCTCGGTAAAATCGTAATAAATATTTTTATCGTAAATCGTCATCAAATGTTCAAATTGTGACATTTTATAATCATTCATTGTTATTTTCAATACATGATTCTCCGTATTACAAATGCCTTCTCTCAGCAATAAATATTGGCGCATTAAATCGTTATTCTCGAATGATATTGATAGTAATATATCAATATTCACTGTTTGTTTCATTAATGAATTTATACATTTAACTAACGACCCAATGCGTTCGACACATGTTATATGTGATGAAATAAGAACACAAATGTCATTCATATACACTAATTTCATACATATAGTTTTATATTAGTTCTCAATTAAGATAATGTAGCTATTGCGCTCTTAAATAAATTAAATGGGAATGATTCGGATGGGTACTCTGACTTGCTGTTTTTTATTTCAAAGTGTACATTGAAATGAGAAAACCTATCCTCTATAAATTTCCGTAGTTCGTCTTCATGAACCTCTGTCTTATTTATAATTGTCGCATCTTTTAAATATTTCATATACAAATAATAGATATAAAAATTGATTTAAAAAACATTTAAATACCTCCTATAAATAATACAATCATGGTTAAAAATACAAAAGGCGGAAAAGGTGCAAAGGGTCTCGCAAGAAAGTCACAGATGCAAAATAATCACGTCACACAAACCCGTTATGCACAAGATATATTGGAAAAATATGCATGTGTTACCAAAATGTTTGGTAATGGTATGTGCGAAATAACACTTGATGACACATCTAAACTGATTGGACATATTCGCAGTAAATTCCGAGGACGACAAAAACGCCATAATATGATTAATGTGTTTAGTATGGTTCTTATTGGACTACGTGAATGGGAAAGCCTTCCTAAAAACTGTGACATCCTATGCATTTACGACGACAATAATATTAATCAGCTTAAAGAAAATCCTCAGATTGAAATTAAAAATCTATTGGGATTGGTCAGAGGATCACTCAATTCAGTGGAACGTACGGATACGGGGACAGATAATTTCATCATTACCGAAGAGACAGACAGTGCGGACGAAGAAGAAATTAAAGATTATGCACAAAATGAGTTCATTGTTGGTGATGATGATGAAGAAATTTCATTCGATGATATATAAATATTTGAACATTTAATCCCCCCTGAAATTATGAGTATTTTAGTACTTTATCTTTTTTTTTTCATAAAATAAAAATCTTAAATTATATACCAGAGGTTCGACCGTTTGGAGAAATTGATTTAATATATAACTTCACTAAAATTGATTTATAAACAATTATATATGATAATAAAAACACAAGAAATGTCGGATAAACCAGGATATAAAAAGGCATACATGGCTAATTTACAAGCACGAATAAAAATCGATAAAAAAATTCTAGCAGCAAACAAAGGTCCAATCAATCCATCCACACTACAATATATAAAAAACGGAGGTGTCGTTACGGGTGTGTCAACATTCGACCTAGCGAAGTACGATCTAACGAAGTAAAAATGTCCCATTTTGTTCGATGGTGCGCGACAAATGTGACGAAAATACCCAACGGCGAACTTAACAACAGTTCAAATATATAAATAATCGGGAAAATTGATTAATAAATGGTATTTACATTTTTTTATTATACCAATAAATATATTGAAGTTCGAACACAAATCAGAATCAGAAAATGGAAAGCACTCCCTCAGACACATTTGAATGTTCCGTATGCCTTGAACACATTGGCATTACGAATTGCAGTACGACGAAGTGTGGACACAAATTCTGTTTCCAATGCATCGGACGAGTCATCGCAACAAACCAAAATGCGTGTCCTTTGTGTAGACAAACATTGGTCGAAGGAATTGACATCGACGACACATCATCCGACGACTTCCATGATGCGGATACTATTGTGGGCGATTTTGACGACATGTCCGATGACGAGGATGACCAAAATGTCGATATATGCGAAGGAAATGTTGATTTCATTACTCATCAGTTTATCGACGAGGGATACACAAGTACTGACATCATGACCTTGCTCATTGACCAGTTCGAACCGAGTGATCTCATCTCTACCGTCGACCAAATCTGGAAATTTAAAAAGATGAGGGATTTTCTGGGTGTATTGCTTACTGCGAGTTCTCGCGAAAGGAACGAAAATGACGAAATGGGACAAGAAGACACAAATGTACTAAAAATGCATCATGTCGTTGAATGTGAAACAAACATTCGGGAACGTAGTCTATTGATGGACAGACTGCGAAACATAAATCTAAATGATATGTCACTGGAACATATGGAATCCATTAGACTGGCGTTGAATGCAGTAGATGATGGATCGATATTGAGAAGATTGTCTGTGTCCAAAACATAAAACATAAACAAAGAAAAACGTAATACATTAAAAAACATTTAATGTATTATACAAAAATATAATAAAAAATCTCGCTTGCTGGAATCGAACCAGCGACCTGTGGATTTTTGCCTTCTTAACTATTACAGTCCAACGCTCTGCCAACTGAGCTAAAGCGAGAAATAAGCCCTTGCCGAGGATTGAACTCGGGATCTTCTCCTTACAAGGGAGACGCCTTACCACTTGGCCACAAGGGCTTTCACAATATACATACCCTATACTACTTTATATACTTTTTTACTCAAATAACTTTATCTTTATTTTTTTCTTCAATTTATGCTCATCTTCAAAAAGATACAATTTGAATTTACTCATTGAATGATTATTCATTTCAACATGACTTATATATCGCGTCAATATATTGATTTTATCCAACAAGACCATATACGAATATGACCCATCCGTTTGCTTCATTTTACCAAATACAATTCCATCATATATCTCATCATACATTTCGGGACGGGTATGACATTTGAATAATAGTTCACATTCGCTTTGAACTTTCCGTATAGACCGCATGGAATTATTTATATATTCCATTTGCGTCAACCAATCATTTTTAAACTTCAATGCTGATTTTGATACATTTACACACAGGTTCTCCATTGTTTCGATTTGATTCAATAAATCAACGAGGCGTCTCAGTGGACTAGTTATATGAACATATGAACTCTCGTTCATTAATTCGTGAGTAAAGTTTTCGTCGCTGTTATAATATACATATTGACCAGATATATTATTCCAATTGCGGATTGTTCGCGCTGCATTATCCGACATCACTTCATTGTTTATTAACGGATCGTCTTTATTTATATAAAATAGGGTACGGAATATTCCATTTTTGTGATTTATAAACTCAAAACTACTATGTTTATTCACCATTTTCATCCAATATGCCACGACATCACATGTTCCGCGTATATCTTCAAAATGTACAGTAAAATTATATAACATACAATAATGTTTGTTCTGTTCGATCTTTTTGTCATCATACGAGAAGTTCTTATTTATTTTTACGATCGAATTCGATATCTTAAAATCAATCAGAGTGGAATCTTCATACGTGAATGAATATACGATTACTGGACGTTCTTCCCGCTGTTTTAAGCTACACAACATTTCACTCAAAATAGACGGTAACATCGGTCGCCGCCTATCGGGTAAATAAATTGTAGACACGCGCTTACTAAACGAATCCCATAGGTCAAGTGTTTCGAGACACGCAAACACATTGGTTATATATATATTCACTATTGTTTTTGTCCCTTCTGTGTGTATACTCAGAGCATCATCATAATCACTCGTTGATTTTGGATCGATCGAAAATATATACTGTTCTTCGAGTTCAGTTATTTTCATATTCACGTCATTTTTCATATTCAATAAATAATTATCAAACGTTGGTTGTTTCAATATTCGTTTCACCTTATTTGTAAAGTCATTGATCGAAATATGCAAGCTTTTACAATACAACTGATATTCATAAAAGTGCTCCAATGTATTGATATTACCGATTGTACATTCCAACTTACCACACGGATGCTTCTCGTTCTCCCAGTGGTCAAACTTAAACACTACGTACTTGTTTTTGAAATTCTTATCAAATCCCATCTTTATCTCATACGGGACCAAAAATTCGGGCAATCTTATATCATCAGGTATACATTTATATAGCAGTTTTTTACTACCTCTCCCATATGACTTATTGTTCACAAGTATCAATATGCCTGGTATATTGCATTGATTTCGTACAATGGAATGTGTTATTGTTATTTTATTTTCACTATCCAGATGAAAATAATCTCCCGTAAATAATTTGTCTTTAAATGGATGGATATTTGCCAATACTTCATCCTCAATATTATTTGACGTTAATGGGTCTATAAAATTCCAGGTTTCGTAATTCCTATCATTTATTAGTATCTTATATGCACACATATTATGTGTGATGTATTGTTTGTATATATATTCATAAACTGAATTAAAAAATCAATTTTACTATACTCTAATGAAACTACTGACTACACATAAAGATGCGATTTATCTGGTCATTGTTGAATCACCATCAAAATGTTCAAAAATAGAATCATATCTTGGTCCACAATACGCATGTATTGCATCCATGGGACATTTACGTCATATTCCTGGTTTAAAAAGCATTTCCGTTAAAAATAATTATAATGTGAGTTATGAATTCATTGACAAAAAGAAATCCCATATATACGAAATGAAAAACGTGATTCAAAAATTCAACCCCAAGCATGTTTATATTGCGACTGATGATGATAGAGAAGGTGAGGCAATTGGTTGGCACATTTGTAAAATATTTAATTTAGATATCGACACAACCAAACGTATCATTTTCCACGAAATTACAAAGGCTGCACTCAACAAATCAATTAAAGACCCGTCTGTCATTAATATGAACATTGTTAATTCTGCAATCTCACGCCAAGTATTGGATGTCATTGTCGGTTATCGCATTTCACCACTTCTATGGAAATACATATATAATAATAAAGACAGTCCACTGAGTGCGGGTAGATGCCAAACACCTGCATTAAAAATCATATATGAAAATTCTCTGATTACACGCGATCCAGTGTTTCAACATAAAATATTCGGCAACTTTACAAGCAAAAACCTATTGTTTTCATTAAACACGTCATTTGATGATAATGAAAAGGTAAAAGAATTTATGGAATTGTCAAAATCACACGAACATATTATTACCGAAGGGAAAAATGGCAAGTCCGTATTAAATCCACCCAAACCATACAATACATCAAAACTATTACAACATTGTTCAAACACGATTAACACAAGCCCGTCTATCATAATGAAACTATGTCAAGATTTGTATCAAAATGGATATATTACCTATATGCGAACTGAAAGCACCAAATATTCCAATGAATTTATTAATCACTGCTCTGCATATATAACGAATAAATACGACGACACATACATTGGAGATTCGACATTAATTGCAAATACGAACAAAAGTGACCCACATGAGGCTATCCGAGTTACGAATATTAAAATGGAAACGCTCGATATGACGATGAAGGATAAACGTGCGAAAACATTGTATCGAATTATTTGGAAAAACAGCATTCAAAGCTGCATGAGTGTATACAAATCACATGTATATAAATATAAAATAGTTGCACCTAACGATTCATTTTATGAATATAAAAACGAAATACCTGTTTTTATGGGATGGAAAATAGTGGACGACAAAACCGAAGCAGAGGATCACACTATGTATTTAAAATCATTAATGAAAAAAAAATGCACATATAATGAAATTTACAACGAGATGTCAATTAGTAAGTCAGTCCATTATTACAACGAGAGTTCAATCATCCATAAACTAGAAGAATTAGGCATTGGGCGACCTTCCACCTTTTCAACTATTGTAAATACCAATATTGAACGTAAATATGTTGATAAAACCGATATACCTGGTACATCAATTGAATACAACAAATATACACTTGCCGACAATAATCTATTAGTCGATACCAATACAAAAGTAATGGGAGAAGAGAAAAATAAATTAAAAATCACCAATCTCGGTATATTATGTGTCGAATTTTTAAATAAAACATTCGAAAACATTTTTTCATATGATTATACCAAGAATATGGAATTAAAACTTGATAATATTAGTAATGGTACAGAAAAAGAATGGCATACGCTGTGTGATGTATGTTATAAAGAAATTAGTAAAATATTAAAACTGAATACTAATACCGAGAAGTTGGAATATCCGATGGAGGACGGTTACGTTTTCCTATTCGAGAAATATGGTCCTGTATTGAAAAAAACAAATGATCACAATGAAATCCAGTTTTTTAGTGTGCGAAAAGACATTGACATTAATCTCGACAAACTTATTAATAATGAATACACCGTAGATGATATTTTATTTACCAATAACAGCATCGGTGTGTATAATGGTAGCAAAATTATGGTTAATCAAGGTCCATATGGATTCTATTTAGAATGTGGTACTATTAAAAAAACATTAAAAAACTTTGAGGGTGATGTTAGTACTTTAAACGAAGAGGATGCTATTAAAATATTAATCGAAGGAGCAGACAATTCAAATATTTTGTTGGTATTAACCGAACATTTATCTATACGAAAGGGGAAATTCGGAGCATACGCTTATTACAAAACGTCATCAATGAAAAAACCCGATTTTTTAAACATCAAAAAACTTTCGAAAGGATTATCAAAGTGTTCAAACGAGGAAATCATCGATTGGATATGTAATAAATACAATATCGATAAAAATAATATTTAAATATACTTATTATATAATAAAATGGAAAATATTGACAATGAACTATTCAAGAAAGATACATACATCTTTTTTGAGTTTTTTGCATATTTCGCAATATTTATAATTTTATTTGCGTTCATGTACGAACTGAATGCAGTAAATTTAATATTTGGTCTAATTACTATTATGCACATTATATACAATCTTAAATTATTCAATGTTACAAAGGATATATTCGCCGTACCGACCAACGGTATTCTTTCTGGATTTATTTCGTTCACATTGTTTTCCACTATACTCATCCGAACACTTGCTTTGTTTTTATACTATTACACGAGCGCGAAAATTTCATTCATTGCGAAAAAGAATGACGAAAAATTAATTATACCAATTAAATTCAAAAAAAATGATATTCATTACAAATTTTCGTTTATTGCATCTACTATCGCATCATTCATCGTATTGTTACTGGTTAAATTTTTCAGCGGTTCTGTTTTAGAAACATCTATGAATACCGAGAATGGACTAATTAAAGCACTTATTGTAGCATTACTTGGCGCAGTATCGTATGGATTCAGTACGCTTATCCCCGAGATTTATGCTTTTCAAACGTATGTATACACGTCCTCATTTTTTGTAGTATTGTTAACCATTCTCAAATTTTTAATGTCATATATCAAAGATGCCAACCCAATCGGTAACCTATATTATCAATTAATCGCAATTGTCGCGACACTATCATTAGCTGTCACTAGCGCGTTTGAATTTAAGAATTCGTTTGAATATAAAGATTTACATGAGAAATACAAGGTTATTAATAATACTCCACCAGTCAAAACAGAAGATGATAAAAAAATGCATTACTACAAAGAAATGATTATAAATTTTTTCCTATTCATGTTTACATTCATTATGTTCTTCATTATTGGTACGTATGCTTTGGGAACGGGTGGTGAAAATTATTTATATTTGTTTATCGTTGGACTCCTATTGACCCTATATATGTTAAAAGATGTTTTGGGCGACTTCGATAAATATTTATATAATGCGTTTATATTGGTGTTTAATGCACTTAGTTACATAACCAATGCATTTTTACACGGATCTATTTTTATTTCCAAAATGGTGTATAAATTGGTATTATCGCCAATCTATTATATTTTGAAAAACATTATTATATTATTTCAACGTATAATTCAAGATCTAACACGTTCGTCAAAGCAGAATTAGATTTTTTTATCGATACTATATAGAAATTATATAGTATCTATATTATAATGAAATTTTACCAATCCACATTTAAAGAGTATATCGATTCAAAGGAGAATTATAATATTCACGACGAATGTATCCCATTTGATAAATTACAAAATTCTATATTTTATGGACCATCTGGTATTGGTAAATATAGTTATGTTTTGAATATCATAAAGAAATTCAGTAACACACATCTTAAATATGAGAAAAAAGTTACATGTATTAATGATAAACAAGAACATTGTTATAAAATGAGCGACATTCATTTCGAAATCGACTTTTCACTACTTGGATGTAATTCGAAACAAATATGGAATGACATATTTCTCCAAATAAATGAGATCGTTGCATTGCGTCCAAACAAAATAGGGATTATTCTGTGCAAAAATTTTCATCACGTTCATAGAGAATTACTGGATCTGTTTTATAGTTACATTGAACAAGGTCGATCTAATATTTACAATATTAAACTCTATTTTTTTATAGTATCAGAACATATCAGTTTCTTGCCTTATTGTATACTCAACTCGTGCAATAATGTATGCATTAAACCCCCTTCAAAGGATAAATATATCAATCTCATGAAAAATGTTTGCAATTTTAGTAAACATAAAAAGAAAATAGAAAGTATATTGAGTTGTTCGAAAATTAATAATATTAAGGAATTGTACTGCATTGATAGTTTAACAGACGAAAATCAAATAGACACATTTAACATCATTAATGATAATATTATTTCTTTTATTGAAAATTTTAAAACCAATCCTGATTATTTACAATTCAGAGAATTATTATATGACATTTTAACGTATGATCTGGAAATCGGAGACTGTATTCTATACATTTATTCGTATTTTATAGAAAACGAAATTATAAAGCCAGAGGAAATAAACGATGTTTTGAAGGACTTGCATGAAAATTTACAATATTATAACAATAATTACAGACCAATTTACCACTTAGAGCGGATTTTCTACAAACTAGTACTTTATCTATCATAACAAATAAAAATACATAAATATATGACGGTTAATCATTATAATATAATCTCAAATGAATAGTGAAAGAGCATACAATATTCTCGAATTAGATGTTAACACTATTTCTGACGAATCTATCAGAAAACAATACAGATTAATGGCATTGAAATATCACCCCGATAAAAATAAAAATTTGAACGCTACCGATAAATTTATAGAAATTAAAGAAGCATATGATTATTTACAGGGATATATCGATAATAAACCTAACAATACATATGAAACTACATTTAAAGAATTTATTTATTCTATCAACAAAACAGATTTGTATATCTTCTTATTTAATATATCCTCGACGTACGTTGATAATATCCATGATTATATTTCGAAAATCGATATTAAAATATTATTAAATGTCTATAAATTGATATTAGTGTATAAAGACGTTTTTATGATTAATGAAGATACATTAAACATTATCGAAGAATATATTAAAAAAAATATTAATACATATACGATTACACCGACTATTCATGACATGTTAAATGCCAATATATATAAAATATACATTGACGGCGAAGAATTAATTATTCCATCGTGGCATAATCATCTTGAATATGACAACAATGTTCATATCTTTTGCAAACCTATCACTAGTTATGAAAATGTATATTTGGACAGTATGTATAACCTTAATTTTGAAGTCGAGTATAATATTAATGATATTTTTGATAAATGCAACATCGTTTTCGAAATTGAAAATATCAATCTCGTTTATCCAGTACATGATATTCTACTCAAAAAATATCAAAAAATTATATTCCAAAATAAAGGTATCCCGAAAATCGATACCCATAATGTTTTAAACTGCGAGAATAGACATAGTTTCATTGTACATCTCAATTTACACATTTAACTTCATTTATCATATTCATAATATTTTTATTGAAATATTATGAAAAAAAGTATCATATAATTAACCATGTTCTTTTTATTTTTTCATTTTATTCTTTTATTTTATTTTTTCATTTTATTCTTTTATTTTATTTTTTCATTTTATTCTTTTATTTTGTTTTTTCATTTTATTTTATTCTTTTTGTTTTTCATTTATAATTCGTTTTTATACAACAGGCTTCTTGCGAATAATCTTCTTCTTAGGAGCACCTGGTGCTACCTTCTTGACTGGCTCAGGAGTTGCGGGAACTTCAACAACTTCCTCTTCCTCTTCATCGTCCGTATCAACGACCTGTTGAGTAGCCACAGACTCGACAACCTCGTCGGCAACTTCAAGAGGTGCTGCTTGTTCGCGGTTCATCACATCACGATCTTTCGTCGAAAGCTTCAAATGACACATCCCAAATACGCTCGTGTTGACAGGAGGCTTGACAACTGCCTGCGAAAGCTTCCAAGTGAGACCCCAACCCTTTCCACCTACCCAAATGCCACCACATTGGATAAGACACATCACATCACTGCGCTTGGGAACGAAATCGAGAGGAGTTGATCCATTGTCGTTGGGAAATAGTAGCTCGGCATCGTCCTTGTCGTTATAAATCTCGACTGCCCACTTGTCCTGGTACTTAGGTACTTTGACCTTAATGCTAGGAGGCTTAGAATAATCAAACTTCTTAGTATCCCTGTCCTTCTGGTACTTAATGAATGGGAAGAAACTGTGCTTGGCAATCTCACGAGAGCGAGCCTCTCCGAACCAGTCCTCCGAGTTAGCAACCGCGTCATCGACAATCTTCTCCTCGAAAGCCTTAACCTTCTTCAAAAATGCGTTGGTCTCGGGAGTCTCATAATCCGAGAGAGGAAAGTTAAGCGCCATCGTATACTTTCCATCCGACTCGCCGCGCTCATTAACGAAATCGCTAATTCCCCAAGTCATTAGGAGCGGGGTCGCAATATGGAGAGATCGGTTGGTTTGAGTGCTGATGAGGGAAATGCTCTTTCCGCCCATATCGTTCACTTTCGGCTTCATGTAGCGAAGCGCATCAACATCCCAGGTTTCACAGTTCAAAGAAATACTCGACATAATAGTAGTAATAATAATATAGTTAGTTCATAAACAATTGAATCAATTTTTTAGTCTAGAATTAACTTCTGAAATAAGAAATAAAATAACTACTTAATTCATGTCGTATTTGACGAAATAATCCACTTATTTATGACAATTGTGTTCAATTATTTATAAAAATTGCGTCTAATTCAGGAATACTTCCTTGGTCGAATTTACCAAGACAATTCACTCGTGTAATATCCACTTCATATATTATACTCGGGTCACATTCGTAATCGAACTCGTTCATTCGAAGTGTATATGAAATATAGACATTGAAATCATTTATTTCATTAATAATCAAATTCAAGAATCGGGATTTGTATCCTGTAATAAAATACGATAATCTTATTGGTGTATGTGGCGTTTGTTTTAACATGGAATCTAAAATTTGAATGAGTCTAAATTTGTTATCTGTATATTGGATTTTCTTAACTCGTCTGGATTGCACTACGCACTGACCAGATAATTCCGACAATTTATCAATCGTGAATGGCAATTTAAACGATCGGTCTTCGTATGTTTTTTTCAAATATATATATTTTAATAAATAATGACAAATACAATCAGATGCACGTCGTATTGGTGACGTAAAATGCGTATATTCTGCACTACCGACCAAATCATGCGATGCTACTGTGTTAATATATTCCGCTTGTATTCCATTTGTAATAATCTCGTGGAGTAATTCATCGCCTGTTAGATTTTTATAATTTTCGTCATTGATGAAATCCTTTGCATTACATGTTCTAAAAATACCGATGCCGTCAAAATTGATTTTCAAATATTCACCTACAAATGAATTCGCGAATATGGCAAATTCGGCAATCATATGTTTCATTTTTGTTTCGTTCAGTGTATTCTGGTATAAATACGGAATTTTGTTGTTATATGCAATAATAGACGCCGACACGCCATTTAATTTCGTACCAATTGTCTTGTTCGACCTTTTTTGTTGAAGTGATTCGCTTATTTCCAAGCCCAGTTTCAAACATTCGTTTGTATCGACGGTGGTCGAAGCCGCCAAATAATTCAATGCATTTTCCTTTTTTAGTTTGACATTTGAAAATAGTATTTGTACTTTACCCATAGGTAAATGTGTTTGAACATCTATCTCGGTCAAAATAGTAATTGCCTTTTTAATATCGCCAAAATTATTATCCATTAAACTTGATTTTTCCATAATTTCTTGTGGTATCATATGTATTGGTTTTCGATTAGACGGATATTTCGTAATGATCGTTTTTTCAATATCCGTCCAAACAGACGAATTAATATTAATAAACTCGGTCGGGTCAGCAATATGAATCGCTAAAAATAATGTTCCTTCTTTGTAATAAATACTAAATGCATCGTCTGCATCCTCACATCCATCAGGGTCGATCGAATATGTATCAATATTCGTGAAATCCACTCGATTATCAATTGTATATTCATGCGGCAATACATTATCGACCATTAACAATACGTCTGCGTCTGGCTGTCGTATCGACCCATATAAACATTCTACATTCTTTGTGTAAGTTAATTCAAATTGATGTTTCTCCATACTATTATGTATTTTTTTGCTTCTATGTTGTATACACTATTCCTATGACGTCAGTATATTGTTAGAATTAGTATTAGTATGATGATGATGTAAAAACAATGTGGGTATACTATAAAGGAAATGGAAAAAAAATGCCAACATGTCGACGGTCCAGTCATCGACAACAGTTTCAATATAAATTACAAACAATATAGAGACCATAATGTCAAAATACATAAATGTATTGTTAGAGATCTAAAACTTATCGCAAAACATAATAAGCTAAAAATATCGGGCAGGAAAAAAGATATTATAGACCGTATCCAGACTCATTTTACACAAAATATACAGAGCGAACTTATACAGAAGAATTACAGAAAACATTTAGTTCTCGTTAATTTAAAATTGAGAGGTCCTGCGTTATATAAACGTGATTCGTGCATTAATAAAAATGATTTTATAACTCTTAATGGTATTAGTAATATCGATTGGTGCGACTTTTTTAGTTATACAGATGATAAAAATAATACATATGGATTTGAAATGTATTCTTTGATTGAGTATATTAAGAAAAGTAATCAACAAAAATGCATCATCAACCCATACAACAGAGAGCCGATTACTTCATCTATCATATCTAGATGTATTCGTTTATGTAAAAGTACCAATATTATTTGCACCGATTATAAAAAAGATGAACAAGTTAATCTTACCAACCCGTATCATCATCTAAAATTAAATGAGGCATATTATAGTCCATATATTTATACTGAACTGCGTCTGACTAGTCAACTCAGAGAACTACATATGAAAATATCATATATGCGCAAAGACAATTTGGAATGTAGAATACGTAACGTATTTATTGAATTCGATCGTCTAGGAAATTATACCAACTCTTCATGGATCAATAGCCTTACATTACAATATTTTCCCAAACTACTTAGAACACTTTATGATATTTGGACCTTTCGTGCTAACCTGCCGTCTAAAACAAAAAAGAAAATTTGTTGTCTATTTGACCCATTTCAAAATATACTGCACGAAAATATGTTGCACATTTTACATTCTAATACATCTAACATTTTTTTACAGAATTATGCGAAAATCATATGCATAACCATATTCGAAAATTTTATATACACAGGTATTGATGAAGAGCACTGCAAACTCGGTGCGATGTACTGTTTAATTGCACTCACACGTGTCTCGCAAAGTGCTCGCATCATGCTCCCGTGGTTATATGAGGCAATTGTTTAAACGCGCTTCATTCATGCTATTAAACTATATATAGATAAAGTATATAAAGAAGATACCCTATATAAGTATATAAGATGGTAAGAACTTCCAAAGCCCCCGCTACTGATTCCAAACGCTCTGCTAAAAAAGAAAAGACTGTTGAGGTCGCTGCTGCACCTGCTGCCCCCGTCGTCGCGGCGGTTGTCGAAGCCGCCCCCACCGTGCCTGCTACTGCAACTGAGCTCGCTGCCGCTGACCAAGCCGCCGCCGCCGAAGATATTTCCAATCTTGCTTCCAAGATGAACGAATTCAACTCCAAGATCCAACAGCTTGCCAGCATCTTCGTTTCCCTCAAATCCGATTTCAAAACTCTTTCAAAGACCGTTGACCGCGAAATGAAACTCGCTATCAAGGCCGCCTCTTCTCGCAAACGCAGAAAGAACGAGAACCGTCAACCCTCTGGCTTCATCAAGCCCACCCGCATCAGTGACGACCTCGCCAAGTTCCTCCAAAAGGATATTGGCACTGAAATGGCTCGTACCGAAGTGAGCAAGGAAATTAACCAATATATCGTTGCCAACAGCCTTCGTGACAAGACCAATGGTCGCATCATCATCCCCGACAAGAAGCTCACTGTCCTCCTCAACGTCGGCAAAGACGATGAGCTCACCTACTTCAACCTTCAACGTTTCCTTGCCCCTCACTTTATCAAAGAAGTCAAGGCCGTGCAGAAAACCGCGTAATCTAATTTAAAATAATTTTATATAATATTGTATAGTAAATACAATATTATGGAACAAGTTATACATACCTATGTAGTAAAAAATCACCCGACTATATGCTTAATTTGCAATGTCACTAATAATAAATGCAGTTTACCATTTATGTCCTCACTTATCGAAAGTAAGGACTTTTTAAACAAATTTAATATCCCACTATTTATCGAACTTAATACACTCAATAATGATTGTACTTCTAAAAATAAAAATGACATATTAGCAAAAGCTTGCGATATTCCCAATATTACCCATATATTATACGTTAAAGAAAACGTATGTTGGACACCCATTGATATTGTTAAACTCCTTTTAAGTAATAAAAATATCGTCGGTGGCGTTATGCATAATCCACACTTTAAATGGGAAACGATCATCAATAACCCAAATGTCGTTAATGATTGGATTCAACTCAGCGAACTGAAAAATCTAAACAATAGTCCAGAAGAAACCGCACATTATCATTTACTCGACTATAATATCAAATATATCGATAATAACCTGGATATAGAAAACGGGACTGCGAAAATTGACCAGTTCAATTTAGGATTCACTATGTTCAAAATTAATATGATCAAACAAATGCAATGTGCATTCCCTAGAACAAAATATGTTTGCAATGACCTACCTACCTCCGTTAATGAAAATGCTTTTTTCCTTTTTAATAGCGGTATAGAGAAATATCAATACTACAATGACGAACAAATGTTTTGTAAACGGTGGAAAAAAATGGGAGGATCGGCGTGGATCAACGTCACTATCAATCTTACTATTACCGACGAACAATATTATAAAGGTTCGTTTTATAACTCGATTACACAAATATAAATCCATGATTATGTAAAAACCCTGCTAGTCCTTTTTTGTCTATAATTGACGATTTATTAGACAACATATTATTTACATTCATCTCTATGTGTTCATCTAATGTAAATATCATTCGGATTTTTACGACTTGTTCATAATCCTTGATGTATTTTGTCGTAGTGTACAACCACTCTATAAAATTTATATCCGTTTTTGCAGCTCTCCATTCATTGTGCCATTTCAATGTCTCATATAAATCACTACTGTTGTCGGTATTGTAATCATTCTTTGATAATATTAATATGTCCTTCATATTATCACTCCTTATCTGTAACTCATTTATGATTTTTACGTAATCATAACATTGGACATTGTGTTTTACCATATTCAAATTTCTCAATATTTTTGGACATCCGTACGCAAACATATCCATATCATCACTTAAACAGGCGTCTGCTAATCCCGATACACACAACTTTGCACACAATTCGTCCGCTTCTCCGTTCGCCTCAACATACAATATGTTGAAATAGTTCATCATTTCTTGCACATCCCTTATATCATTATTTTTTACTCGAATAAATCGTTTTTTCAAATTTTCCATTTTTATGATGGTTTGTTTTTTATCAGCACTATCTACGTCTTCTAACATATCATGTAAATTATTATACTCTGTCTCCGCTTCGCGCTTGGCTTTGCGTCTCTCCCTAATTATATTTTTCTTTTCATCAGGCGGCTTTCCATCAAACACAAATATTGTCGTTATGTTATACTTCATAAATAGAGTTATCATTATGTACATATACTCAATTAACGCATTCTCACCCAAGAATTTGTACAAATATATACTTGTATCCACCACAATTGTCTTATTCGAATAATTACTCAAATGGTCTATGTAAATGGAATCTCCACTACATTTCTTATTTAAATATTTGTTAAGATATTTGATTCCCATTTTGTTAATTCAAATATATACAATATATATAATTCAATTTTAGTATGACAAATACACTTAATGTCATTCAATCCAATATACAATTGAAAAACCAACACATTACAAAAAAGGTTCAAGTACAATTATCAAAATTATATACAACGTTCAATAATGTTACTCTCGCGTCACATACTGTTTCGTTTTCGCAAAATGATAATATGAATTACGGCGAAAATTTTGATTTTATCCCAAAACCGTTTACGCAATATATCCGTACCAAAATGCATTTTATCACTACCATTTCGACGATTGTCAAAAATAAACATGTAAATATTAACATTTATCAAGAAAATGCATACTTTAAAAATAAACGTCACATTAACAATATATTGAAATTCATCAACTTTATGTCACTGTTCTCAAACCCGATATGTTCTCAATATTTAGATATACACATTTACTTTACACCTTTCAAAAAAACACTCCCTACTATGGATGTACCGTTATCTAAACATAATATTAATACTGGTTTCACCTATGCATGTGCTAAGAAAAATGAAATACATATTTATAGAAAAGAAGAATGGTTCAAAGTTCTCATTCATGAATCGATTCATGCTTTTGGATTAGACTTTTCCAATATACCTAACGATTCTTTATCCAAATTCTTCCATCTCGATTTTGATATCAAATTCTCCGAAGCATATTGCGAAACGATGTCGATTATTTTACAAACATTATTTTTACCACACACTGGGGATTTCATTACTCATTTCAAACAACATATTTACAACGAAACCATATTTACACTCCAACAAGCTGCGAAAATATTGTCATTTAATAATATTAACGTATCGCATTTAATTGCATCGAAAACACATAACAAGTATACCGAAGAAACCCCCGTATTTTCGTATTTTATATTGAAATCTATTAATTTGTACTTTATTGGTGATTTTTTGACCCTATGCATGCGCGTCAATAATAATATTATCCATCACGATTTTAATATCAATGAAGTGATTATGTTCTCTAACTTTATCAAAGACAAATCAAATAATAAAAAGTGGTTCAAAGACATCACTCTTACACAGGACATTATCAATAAAGATAAACGTGTGAATAAATCGTTGAAATTTAGTCTCTACGGATAAAAAAATAGTTCAATAATAAAAAAAGGGGTCATGTTATAAGTTTATTTTAATGTGATATATATTTGTATTTGTATTTGTATTTGTATTTGTATTTGTATTTGTATTTTGTTGTTTTTGTTGTTTTTGTTTATTTATTCGAGTAGAAGACGAATCCAACCAGCCTTGTTGGTCGTCTCGATGATCTCGTCAATCGCACTCTGCTTGTCTGCCGAGATTTCAAGAAGCGAAGCATACTTCTGCTCAATCAGTGCGTTCTTGTCCTCGTAGTTCAACGTTGAAAACTTGGCTACCGCGTCCACCTTGTTTTGCGCCTTGGATGCCTTCTGGGCCACCTTGGCTTCCTCACTCGCTGCCTTCTTTGCTAGCTTCATTTTCTCCTTATCATCCGCCTTCTCAGCGTTGGCTAGATCGCGAATCGCCTTCTGTTCCTGCTTATGTAGCTCCTTGGCAGCAATCTTCTCAGCAACCTTGGCTTCCTTCGTGTCCAACTTCTCACTAATGGACATCTTCGGCTTTCTTACCTTCTTCGCCGTAGCAACCCTGTCTGTCTCCGCCGATAGGGCTTCGATATCGGCGATCAACTGCGCATCGCCAATCATTTCGACATTGTCTGCCGCATCCTTGGTGGCGATCTTCTCGGCTTCGATTGACGCCTTCTTGATCGCTTCCTTCTCTGCCTGCTTCAATGCTTGCTTTTCAGCTTTGACTGCGTCATTCTCGGCTTTCTTTGACGCCTTGACTGCGTCATTCTCGGCTTTCTTTGACGCCTTGATAGCATCCTTCTCGGCCTGCTTGGATGCCTTGACCGCATCCTTCTCGGCTTGCTTGGATGCCTTGACCGCATCCTTCTCGGCTTGCTTGGATGCCTTGACCGCATCCTTCTCGGCTTGCTTGGATACCTTGACCGCATCCTTCTCGGCTTGCTTGGATGCATTGACCTCATTCTTGACCGCTTGCTTGGATGCCTTGGCCTCATCCTTGACCGATTGCTTGGATGCCTTGACCTCATCCTTCTTGAACTGCTTGGTTAGCACAATGACTTTGCGCGAATGCTTCTTGAAGATCGAAATCAGCTGCTTCTTCGTCACGGTAGTCAGCTGAGACTTCACCACGGCGGAAGTCTTCGTGCGCTTGGACATAGTAGTAGTGGACATATTGTTGTTATTGTTTTGCTCTTATTATCGTATTGATTATAAAATGTATTAATTCTACGTTTCTAATCAATTTTTACGAACTTTCTTATTTTTTTATCAAAAAAACGAGAAAATATCGCAATATTTCATATCAGCTGTAATGCGTGGATAAAAATATAATCCTATACAAATGTATCACCTCCCAAAAGACTGTATTACTCTCATATACGAATATGACAACACATTTAGAGAGATATACACCAATAAAGTCATGAACCAACTGAATAATTATATAGGTTGGTGCGAAATTGAAAAAAATACATTTATTGAATCCATTCCATTTAACTATATGGAATTAGTCGAACTTCCTGACGACGAATATGAACTATACAATCATCGCATCAACGGAACATTTTGTACATTTTACTTTCGAAAATTCTTCAACATTCAATAAAATAATAAAAAAACAACCTTAATCTTTTAATTTACAATTTTTACTATCTATCTACTTACTACTTTACTACTCTACTTTTTATTTTTTTTATTATTTACACATAGCATCCGTTTTGCACAGACATATCATTATGCAGCTGACTAATGGTCGCACGAAGCCCATTAATCGTACCATGTAGGCCTGCACGCTCTCTCATAATGAACTCCTGGACCTCGACACCCTTATCCGCGAGTGATTGTTCTAGCTTCTTGCAACGCTCGACTGCCTGCTCGCGTGTCATCTCCTCATCCTCGGCAATTCTCGCAGGATTCAAATTCTCGCGAAACATAAAGAATGGCTTGCCATCAAACTTCATGTTCTGATACGGCTCGTCCGTCTTATTGGACCCATCCACCTTGTGTGCTCCCTTGTGAGAGATCGCTTGAAGAAGAAACTTGCCCTGTTCCACACTCATCATATGGAAGTGAATGAACGCGCTGCGGAATACCCCTCCATTGCGATTGCGGTTCTTCTTCACGTCAATGCGAGACACCTTTCCGTACTGCATCGCCTCCTCGACGAACCACTGCAAATCATCCTTGCTCTCAATCTCGCGACCATCTACCATTACATTCTCGGGCCACATTTGGAGATAAACACTCGGGACTACCTCTCCTTCCTCAAACACCATCGGGGTCATCGTTAGCTCAACTTGGGTGTTCATCTTTTTACTACAACTTGTATTATTATAAATTACTATTCTATAATTATATGAATCAATTTTTACGAGTTTTATTATATTTACACATTTATAGAGCTTTGCGAGTTTGCATTAATAAAATATCCAACTTCGGTTGACCTCCACGAATATATTCCATTATTTTTGCGTCTTTCGTTTCCTTCAATATTTTCTCCAAGTCCGCATTTTGTGTAAACTTTGCAGTTAATGCACGTTTTCGCAATTCTTCATGGTCTATATCGGAATCCTCCTTTATATGCGGTTCACGTAACACTTGTTGTTTATATTTTCCCGTTTTACTTATTGCATGCTTCGCTAAATCCAAATCTTTCGCTATTTTATCATCACTATCAAGAGAGAATTTATAATAAAAATCAGGAAATCCGTTCTTGTATTTATTTCCATACATGTAATGATTCACTGAATACCAACGTTTTCCATCCAACTTGAATTCACTCAACCAATCATCATTCAACTTTTTTCTCCAATCATTGCAGCATTTATCTTTATTCAATAAATGATAATTCAACATCTCATCATTATTGATTTTTTCACCTGTTCCTTTTCCCGTCTTGGGTTTGGAATTCGCCTTACTATGTATCATAAATACCGTTTCGTCATTATATAATCCGTATTCTTCCTCTTCGGGTTCGTCGTCTGACCCCAACTTGTCCTTTAACTTTTTAAATTCGTCTATTTCATAGAATATACCTGCATTACGCTCCATACACTTCAATACGATACTCGTTTTTATATCATACGGAATTTCCTGGTATTTAAGCAGTCCCTTTCCTTTATACGTTATCAAATCGTAATGATTCGCATTATGTCCCACCATTATATAAAAAGTGGGTTTCTTCACCATCATTTTATCATCGTTTATTTGTGTACACAGCAAAATGTTCTCGACATCTCCACTTTCATAGTATTCTTTTGATAATATTATTGTTCTGATGTTCAATCTATATTCTAATATACTTATTGCCAATGAATCTGCCCAAAAACTGCTCGTTTCTATTACATTCTTTAATTCATCTACACTGTCTACACCTTCCATAAATGCAAACTCCGACATTAATTCCGATGTATTGTCCTTGCTTACTTGACTTGTTTTATATAATTTGTGCAAATCATCTGCCTCTTCTATTAATTCATCACTTTGCTTTCGGTCCAGAGTATTTTCATGACGTTTTTTTAATATCATATTCGTCTTCTTTTGTTCTTTCATTTCGATTTCAAACCGTTCTCCCTCCTCTTTCAGTGTCAAATATAACATTTTATATTGGTCAAACGTTTCTTGCGTCATCTCACTCGATACCATTTTACGTAAATCTATTATATTGTATTTTTTTCCAGCCAATTCAAACGCCTTCTGTATTGAAGAAAAAAAACAATCTCCGTCACCTGGCGTATCTATCACATTATAATTATTATTCGTCATTGCTTGTTCTATCCAACTATTCGATTTGGATTTTACGAATTCGTCACGTGCAGCCATTGCTAATTCTTTCGTTTCTTTATCTAACATACTTCCGCTCTCGATTATTTCCACTTCTCTTGTTTCGTCTTTTTCTTTCGGTTTTGTCATATCCATGTCTCGGACTTCACTCTTTTCACTATTCGGGATTCCTTTCATCTTTTTATCAAGAAACTCATCTGTCATGAAACTAAATAACAATATGTTTCCTTTGTCTATATCTATATCGCCATCTTCGTCCAATGCAGCTATCATTTTATCAGCAGCTATTTCAAAAATACCTATCTTTACGATTACATCTTCATTGTGGTACAGATATACTGGATAATATATCACATTGAAATCGGTATAATTATGCTTCTCCTTCCCCAGGACTATTTCTATGGCTTTATCATTTACTTCATAATCATATACAGAACTATTATACCCAATATCCTCTTCGTCTACACGCCGCGATTCCTTATATTGGATCTTTTCTTTTAATATTTTCGACGAAACCATCCCTATATACTATACGAATGTAAAAAAATATACATTTCATACCCATATAATTTACCTTTCGTACATTTTACAGTCTACCGCCCCTTTTCAAAGCACTTTTCGTGATTCGAGAATCGCCATGGGCACGATTGTCGTGCCGATCCTCCCACATATAATTGGAAGCACGGTTTTGTCCACCTACATTCTTCGCTCGGATATGACCTGCGTCCTTGTTGTCCATGCGTTGATTGATCTGTGTCGAATTCAATCCCATTTCCGCATACTTTGTTCTGGCGTAGTTGCGCACTGCTCCGTTGTTGTTCAAAACACCCGCGTTTCCGTCGCGGATGCCGTTGTTAATTTTAATCGAATAGTTTTCGTAAGGCATGATTGTATATAGTTGTAAATATATTAGAAAGCATGCATTGAATCAATTTTTAAGAACTTTATTATCTATTTAAATCTTCATATATATATATATAATAATAATGGTCGTTTCCCGTAAAAAACGTCCGCACAGACGGAGTTCGACAATTCGGTCGGAAAAAAAAATGGTGGGTGCAGGCAGCCGCATGAGTAGTTTAAGAGAACCAAGTCCCATACGCGAACCCATGACTAATGAAACCATCCGACTAGCGGTCGCCATGTGGAAAACAGACAGACCCCAAGCAAATCTCGAATACGGCAATATTGGTCAATGGAATGTGTCCAATGTTACCAATATGTCTCTTATGTTTTATAATGCATCCGAATTTAACGCAGATATTAGTCATTGGGAAACTGGAAACGTGACTAATATGAATTCTATGTTTAAGGGTGCATCCAATTTTAACGCAGATATTAGTGAATGGGATACATCAAATGTGACTAATATGGGTTTTATGTTTAATGGTGCATCCAAATTTAACGCAGATATTGGTAGATGGGATATAGGAAAGGTGACTAGTATGACGCGTATGTTTCATAAAGCAGAAATTTTTAATAAAGAGATTGGTAGATGGAATACATCAAATGTGACTAATATGTCATTTATGTTTCATACCACAAACCAATTTAACGCAGATATTGGTGGATGGGATACTGGAAAGGTGACTAATATGTCTTATATGTTTCGAAGTGCAATCAACTTTAATAAAGATATGAGTGATGATGTTTTTAGAGAATTTAACTTTATTAACGGTATTGGTCGATGGAATACATCAAATGTGACTGATATGAGAGACATGTTTAATGGAGCAACCAACTTTAACACAGATATTGGTCGATGGAAAACAGGAAATGTGGATGATATGTATGGTATGTTTAATGGAGCAACCAACTTTAATAAAGATATTGGTAGATGGAATACATCAAAGGTGACTAATATGAGTAATATGTTTAAAGGAGCAACCCATTTTAATAAAGATATTAGTGATTGGAATATAGAAAGGGTGTCTAATATGAACGATATGTTTAAGGGTGCAACCGATTTTGACAAAAATAGTAATATTAGGGGATGGGATACAAGTTGGTTTAATAGAGAAAACGCAAGGAATAGGCTTGTACCAGCAGAATTTACAAATCATGATTATTCAGATTCATCATCAGATGATGATGATGATGATGATGAGGGTATAGCACTTATGAATTATGGGGAACGCGCGGGAGCAGCGTTTGAAGTCCATAATATTTTTCGCAAAATGAACAAATCTAAATATATTAACCGTCTTATGACATTTTTTAATGGATTAACCCTAGAACAACGAGGCAATAATCCTTTTATTATTTCAGAATCAGGTAATTTAACGTTTGAATATTGGGACCCAACTAAAATGAAATCTACTACAAAACACTCATTTGACCGTTACATTAGTGGTAAACGTGAGCGCAAAAAAAGAGCAGAAAATAACAAATTTAATTTGGTTTTCGGTAAAATAACCGATTGTGTACCCAGTAAAGAGGTGAAAAAAATTATTAATTTATCGATTGCGTACATGTGGTCTAGTGATTGGAGTGATGATGAACGAGCATTGTATATATATAATATGATAAACGATAATGTCGAAGCATATACTGGGATTAGTGCTGCCGCGAATGTATCGTGTATTCAAGGAATTTTCGAACGTTTTATATTAGGCATCCGAGATATGATCCAAATAAAAACAGATACAACACCGTTTCAAATTGAATTGTTTTCTATAATCACTAATCAAATACTAGAACCAGACAAAGTATATGAATTATGGAGGGAAGAAGTAAATACAAATGCGAAATACAAAAATATAAAGAAGATAATATCAAAACGTGTTAATAATGCAAATATAGTATTTGATGATGTTGATGTGGTCGCTTTAAAAAAGTCATATAGAGACTTTATGAAAACGAAATATGAAGAAATAATCACGGATAAACCAACATTGGACTCTAAAATGAATGAAAACCAAATCAAACAATTTATTGATTATGTCCCAACCCATATCCAAGATGGTGGTAGGAAGAAGCACAACACAAAAAAGAAAAAGTGTAGGAAGAACAACACAAAAAAAAGAAAAAGGGTAGGAACGTCTCTTAATTAATTAAATATTAAATAAGTATATTATATATAATTATATAATAATGGTCGTTTCCCGTAAAAAACGTCCGCACAGACGGAGTTCGACAATTAGATCGGAAAAAAAAATGGTGGGCGCAGGCAGCCGCATGAGTTGTTTAAGAGAACCAAGTCCCGTACGCGAACCCATGACTAATGATAGCATCCGACTAGCAGTCGCCATGTGGAAAACGGACAGACCCCAAGCAAATCTAGAATACGGCTATATTTGTCAATGGAATGTGTCCAATGTTACCAATATGAGTTCCCTGTTTGGTAACAGGAATTTCCGATTTAGTGGCGAGTGGTCCCCCCATCAATTTAATCCCGATATTGGTCGATGGGACGTTTCGCGTGTAACCGATATGTCACATATGTTTGGTGGAGCAGAACAATTTAATAAAGATATTAGTCAATGGAATACGGGAAATGTGACTAATATGGCTGGTATGTTTGAGGTAGCAAACAAATTTAACAAGGATATTGGTGGATGGGATACATCAAAGGTGACTAATATGCGTTCTATGTTTAATAATGCAAAACAATTTAACAAGGATATTGGTGGATGGGATACATCAAACGTGACTAATATGCGTTCTATGTTTGAAGATGCAAAACAATTTAACAAGGATATTGGTGGATGGGATACATCAAACGTGACTAATATGTCTTATATGTTTGAAGATGCACGCAAGTTTAACGCAGATATTAGTCGTTGGAATACAGGAAAGGTGACTGATATGTCAAAAATGTTTAGGAATGCAAAACGATTTAACAAGGATATTAGTCAATGGGATATAGGAAAGGTGATTAACATGCATATGATGTTTGATGGAGAAACCAACTTTGACATAAGTAATATTAGGGGAATTCGGGGATGGGATATTGTGTTTAACCCATTTTATATATATCCTAGACCTACTGCGAGGGCTGCACCAGCTGTGAGGGATAGGGTACTTTCACGTTTTGTTGATTATGGGGAACACTCAGGAGTAGCGTTTGAAGTCCATAATATTTTTCGCAAAATGAACAAATCGAAATATATCAACCATCTTATGACATTTTTTAATGAATTACCCCTAGAACAACGAGACGATATTCCTTTTATTATTTCAGGTTCGGGTAATTTGACATTTAACTATTGGGACCCAACTAAAATGAAAAACGATGCTCAGGTAGCATTTAACCATTACATTAGTGATAAAAGTGATCGCGAAAAAGAATCAGAAATGAAATTATTTAATTCGGTTTTCGGCGGAATAACCCGTTGTCGTCCCGATGAAGAGGTGAAACAACTTACCAATTTATCACTTGCGTACATGTGGTCTAGTGATTGGAGTGATGATGAACGAGCATTGTATATATATAAAATGATAAATGATAACGCAGAAGCATATGCTGGGAATTATGCTGCTTTGAATGTATCGTGTATTCAAGGAATTTTCGAACGTTTTATATTAGGCATCCGAGATATGATCCAAATAAAAACAGATACAACACCGTTTCAAATTGAATTGTTTTCTATAATCACTAATCAAATACTAGAACCAGACAAAGTATATGAATTATGGAGGGAAGAAGTAAAGGAAAACCCCCAATACGACGATATAAAGAATATAATATCAAAACGCGATAATAATGAGGATATAGTATTTGATGATGTTGATGCTGTCGCTTTAAAAAAGTCATATAGCGACTTTATGAAAACGAAATATGAAGAAATAATCACGGATGAACAAACATTGAACGATAAAATGAATGAAAACCAAATCAAACAATTTATTGATTATGTCCCTGTCCAAATCCAAGATGGTGGTAGGAAGAAAAAAAAAAGTAAGAAGCACAACACGAAGAAGAAAAAGGGCAGGAAGAACAACACAAAAAAGAAAAGGGGTAAGAACGTCTCTTAATTAATTAAATAAGTATATTATATAATTAATGACAATCGTTTTTACGCCAGAAAATACGGATGAACTCAAAAATGCTGTTTCATTGTGGATTACTGATAAACGAGATGCCTTAGGTAGATATGGTAAAATAAGTGATTGGAATACAGTAAATGTGATTAATATGTCTAATATGTTTAGTTATACAACCAACTTTAACGAAGATATTAGTCGATGGAATACATCAAATGTGACTAATATGTCTAATATGTTTAATGATGCAAAACAATTTAACGCAGATATTGGTCAATGGGATACATCAAATGTGACTGACATGTCTTTTATGTTTCATTATGCAAAACAATTTAATAAAGATATTAGTCAATGGGATACATCAAATGTGACTGACATGTCTTATATGTTTCTTGGAGCAAAACAATTTAATAAAGATATTAGTAAATGGGATACAAAAAAGGTGACTAATATGTCTAATATGTTTCATGGAGCAAAACAATTTAACGCAGATATTGGTCAATGGGATACATCAAATGTGACTGACATGGGTAGTATGTTTAGTTATACAAAACAATTTAATAAAGATATTAGTCAATGGAATACAAAAAAGGTGACTAATATGTCTAATATGTTTCATACCGCAACAAATTTTAACGCAGATATTGGTCGATGGAATATAGAAAAGGTGACTGATATGTCATATATGTTTTGGTATGCAACAAAATTTAACGCAGATATTAGTGATTGGAATATAGAAAGGAGGGCTAATATGGAATATATGTTTCAGGGAGCAACCCAGTTTGACCAAAATAATAATATTAGGGGATGGGATACACGTAGGCTTGCACCAGAAGATGATTATGATGAGGATGAGGATGAGGATGAGGATGAGAATGAGGATGACTATGATGAGGATGATGATGAGATGGTTGCAACACTTACACGTTTTGTAGATTATGGGGAAATCGCAGGAGCAGCGTTTGAAGTCCATAATATTTTTCGCAAAATGAATAAATTGAAATATATTAATCACATTATGGCATTTTTTAGTGAATTAACCCTAGAACAACGAGACAATAATCCTTTTATTATTTCAGGTTCGGGTAATTTGACGCTTGACCGTTGGAATCCAATTAAAATGAAAACCGTTGCTCAGGTAGCATTTGAAGATTACATTATTGATAAAAGTGATCGCGAAAAAGAATCAGAAAATAACAAATTTAATTCGGTTTTCAACAAATTAATCAATTGTGCACCCGATAAAGAAGTGAAACAACTTACCAATTCATCACTTGCGTACATGTGGTCGAGTGATTGGAGTGATGATGAACGAGGTTTGTATATATATAATATGATAAATGATAGCGCAGAAGCATATGATGGGAATAATACTCCTTTGAATATATCGTGTATTCAAGGAATTTTCGAACGTTTCATATTAGGCATCCGCGATATGATCCAAATAAAAACAGATACAACACCGTTTCAAATTAAATTGTTTTCTATAATCACTAATCAAATACCAGAACCAGACAAAGTATATGAATTATGGAGGGAAGAAGTAAATACAAATGCGAAATACAAAAATATAAAGAAGATAATATCAAAACGTGATAATAATGCAAATATAGTATTTGATAATGTTGATGCGGTCGCTTTAAAAAAGTCATATAGAGACTTTATGAAAACGAAATATGAAGTAATAATCACACATAAACCAACATTGGACTCTAAAATGAATGAAAACCAAATCAAACAATTTATTGATTATGTCCCTGTCCATATCCAAGATGGTGGTAGGAAGAAGAAGAAAAATAAGAAGCACAACACAAAAAAGAAAAGGGGTAAGAAGAACAACACGAAGAAAAAAATGGGTAAGAAGAACAACACAAAAAAGAAAAAGGTAGGAGGAACAACACGCAATGTGACGAGGAGGTCGATCAATTGACGACCGAATATATAAAAAATTATATATATTACATGGCGCTCTATTTATCGGTTACTACTTCTCCTTTTTACTTACAAAATCCAAAATATCCAGGTATTTGAATCTCGACCTACTCGAACAACTCGTATAATCCTTGGGTTTAAGTGTACTCAGAACAGTTATACGACTCATCGTGTCACTCCATCCATCGGAACATTTCATTTTGTCGTAATTCAATGTTACCAAAATAAACAGAATCTCCGCAATCTCCTCTACTATCTTTGCATTATCTTCCTTGACCAATTCTGTTTTGGTCGTTTTCAACATATCATCTACATATTTACTAATTGTTGTTATGTCAATAATACCCTTTGTACATAGGTTTGAAAAGAATGAGACCAATGCCCTGCGCCTCTCATTCTCGTCATTCATTTTGCAAAAATCTCCATAATTATCATCTGGGGATACATATTTGAAATTACAGATTAAATTATGATTTGTTTCCAAACATTGGGTGAGTTTTACCATGAAAATTTCATACTTATCCAATAGGATTTCGTAGAAATCTGCATAAATGTTCGAAAAGTATTTGTTTGTGGAAGCAATGTTGAAAATGATCTTTGACAATTCATCGAAATTTTCATCCGTGTTGTCCATTTTTTCAATCAATTCCAAGACATTTTCCAAAATCTTATCAAACGTCTTATCCGTCATCTTATTGATTAGTCCGCGCAATTCTGCTATCACCTTTTCAAAATCGTTTCGTTTAGGGATTACAGTTGTTTTGAAATTCGGGTCATACTTCGGTTTACACACCATGCGCTTTGGCTTGTTGTTGTTCAAATCCACGAATTGATAATTCAAATGATCTATTATCTTGGTTACCTTATGGTCCAATGCGAACGTTTGACCATCCTGAAATACGAATTTATCTAATGTATATGATACCATTTTTTGTTGATGTCCTATAATACACTATACAAATCAATTTTTATACTCGTAATTTTTATTATTTTAAAATACACTTTTTTACTATACAATGGAGAAAGTTTTAAAACAATTTATTGACAAAAATCTCGGAGAAGAAAAACCCGTCGACCCAACGTATCAGTTTTCAAGTAAACTATTAATGGATGTTGATAATAATTTTGAATTGCCCATTCACTTTTTAAATAAAACGGACAAATTCCCCGTCCCCGAATCAACCAATGATGATCTTGAACTCACTCATAAGATTTATCCCACCATATTTAAAAATAACAATGAAATTTCTAATCGCATGATCCAGAAATGGAACAAAACATATACAAACAATGTACCGTTTTTAAAAGACAGTCAACACATTATTCAGAACATTAAACCATGTGACGACGCAGACCATATAGATGGTTCTCAACTTTGGGATGATATAAATAGTCCTTACTATTGCAATAAATACGGATTTATTGGATGGAATACACTTAACTTTCTTAATCATTCAACGGCATTTCTCACGTTTACTACATTGTCGAACATGTTGTCCCCTCTTATATTTTTGATTATGCCGTTTATCTTTTTAGCAATCCCATTCGTGCTCCTGAAAGTTCAAGGTATCCAAATTAACATGGACTCATATTTGGATATTTTAAAACATATTGCACGTAACCATTTCCTCGGTAAAGCGATTCTTAATATGCAAAGCGCATCTATGACCAGTATTGCACAACTCGTTGGATATACATTTATGTACGGTTTACAAATATATAACAATGTGCAATCGTGCAAGAAATATTATTCAGACATAATTAACGTTAACACCAATATTAATTTTATTAAAAAACACATTTCACTCGTCAATGAACACATTGAACATTTTAAAACGGTATCGAAGGATTGTACTACATACGACCCTTTCGTGGAGAACATGACCAAGCATCAAACCACACTCAATACCATTTATGATAATATCAAACATATCGAAGACTTTAAACCCAGTATTTCCAAATTTGCCGATATTGGCAATGTCCTCAAATGTTATTATAATATCTACGAAACCCCCGACTATATCAATAGTCTGGGTTACTCATTCGGCTTGTGTGGTTATTTTAACAATTTGCGCGAATTAAATGCTTTATGTGTGAACAAAACCATCAATGTTGCCACATTTACTAACAAAAATAAATGTAAGATGAATAATCAGGTTTATCCCCTACTACACGATAAAGATGTCGTTTCTAATACATGCGATTTAACGAAAAACATGATTATTACTGGTTCGAATGCTTCTGGGAAAACCACCATATTAAAAGCCACTACAATTAATGTCATTTTAACACAGCAATTCGGCTTTGGATACTACGATTCGTGTGTTATTCAACCATATACTCATATTCATTCGTATCTTAATATTCCCGATACATCTGAACGCGATAGCTTATTCCAAGCGGAATCTAGGCGCTGTAAAGAAATTCTCGATTCTGTTGAGAATACCGATGAAGGATCACGACATTTCTGCATTTTTGACGAACTCTATTCGGGTACTAACCCTGACGAAGCTTCGAAATCGGGTTATGCATTCTTGAAATATTTGGAACAATTCAAGAATGTGAACTTTATGTTAACCACCCATTATACTTATATTTGCAAAAAGTTCAAGACATCTGAATGTACTGCTAACTTCAAGATGCACACTACTATTAATGACGACGGTTCGCTACGTTTCCATTATAAGATTAAAAAGGGGATTTCTAAAATCAAGGGCGCTATTAATATATTAAAACAAATGGATTATCCACAAGCGATTATTAATGATATCCAACAACTATGATTTGGTTTTGATTAGATGAATGATTTGTTCCAGATTTGATGTGTTTGTTACGTAGATTCCCTTATTGAACATGGGTTGGATTTTTACTAGGGTTAGACCACACTCTTCACATATTTTTAAAGTATCTTGTATTAAATTATATTTCGGAGTACCGTAATCTCCGATTATATAACACATATTTGCGTCCATCGTCATCACACGGACGCATAATTCTACTGTTTTTTTCCAATACCCCTTTAACCATTGACTATATGTTTTATATCGATTTATGCTTTGATTTTCTCCCGAATATTTCTCTAATTCGAAATACGGTGGACTGAAAAATACCGTGTCGAAATAATTCTCGTATGTACTCATAAATTCCTTGTTTTTCAATAAATCTTCCGATGGACTATCTAATATTTCGCATTTCTTTTTAGAGTAATGTGTACTCGCAAACGCTCGTGTTTTATCACATACACTCGCGATTACGTCCGTTCCTACATATTCTGTCACACTGTCGCATTCCATGAATCCATAACAGTACGATGTCCAACCCAATGTTGGTGTAAATATCTTCTTTCCGTGCAATAGAGACTGGTTTACCGAATACACTAGAAATGGATTCATTATGGATGATCTGAAATAATATGACGAGTATACGCTCCCTATTCTACCTTTTCTTATATAATGCAATGCACTTGGTGTTAATATTTTGTAGTCTATTATGTTTTTCTTATAAAGGTCGTTTAACATGATCCCGAAACTTTTCGAATTCTTTGTACCTGGTGTGGTATTTTCCATTATTTCCTCATAATGCATGTTTCGAATTATGTTTTTATACTGGACTTTGGAGTTGTTGTTATATTCATTCTCTGACATTGGGTCGTGTTTTATTGTCATTCCATAAGCATTCATTGATTTTTTATAATATGACTTTAAATATACATGTCCCGTAATAGATTCGTGGATTATGTTTATATCGTCCTTGCTAATGTCCTTTCGTTCCATATAATCTTTTAAATGTACTATTTTTTTTCCGACCTCGACAACAGTAGTGTCTATATATTTTTCCAGGTCATTGTTTGTATTTGCATATTTATCAACGAACCTCTTTTCGGAATACATAAATTGTACGTATATTTTTTATTACATTTCAAAACGTACGCCACATTCCGAAAAACAGATGTCAGGTTCTCCACTTCAAGAAATACTTCAATTATATTTTATAATAAACAATAGTAAGGTGTTAGTAAGGTGTTAGTAAGGTATTATTTAGTTCAAAAATAGTATATTATATCATTAACCGAGAACATTCTATCGGACTGTTTCATGTAACTATCACCCCATTGTCAGCAACCTTTCCTATAATATTAATTTATATATTTAAATATTAAATTATAAAGCAATACAAAGTACTTATATTATTAATATGTATATTCGGTAGCGGTGTTAGAATTGAAGGGTGAGGAGTGGTGTTGAGTGTAGGGGAAGTGTCGGTGTTGTCGGGAGAAGGGTGGGAGTTGGGTGTGGGTGGTGGTGTAGGAGTAGAAGTTTGTGTAGAAGAAAATGTAGGTCGGGTAGAAGAAGATGAAGAAGTGAATAACGATGAGATCTAAAAAATGAAATAATATATATATATAGGATAATGGTTGTAGGTATATTTGAAAGATATGTATTATTTTTATTGGGATGTATAGGAAGTCGTGTATTACTGGCGTATACTGCGAAAACAATAGATAAGGATTATTTACCTTATATGGGATATGTGTGTTTATTACCTGCGATTGGAATGATGTATATATATGTAACAGGTTCTCGGGATTATGGTATAGAAGCGGGAGGAAAAATATGGTGGAATAATTTAAGACCTCTCCATTCCATAATGTATTTTATGTTTGCTTATTATGCGATTATGCAATATGATTTTGCGTGGATGTTTTTAGCGGTTGACGTTTTCATCGGACTTTCCGCTTCCATCCTTCATCACTTTTCTAATGATTTGTGGAGAACATTGTTTCCTAGTATCAAATAGAAAACAAAACTATACTATTATTAAAAAATACACAAACACATGATATGTAAAGTAGTTAATATTATAGGGAATAAAAACATAGTTTCGGGAACCTAACACTGAAATAAACTTGACAATAAAACGCAAAAAGGATTTGTATGTGAATATTGTCATTTCAAATGCTTTAAACCAAGTAATTATTAAATTCATTTAGGCACTGCTAAACATAAATTACTTACAAATTCTGACAAAATGGGAGAAAATAATTGGGAATGTCTATCTGGTAAGAGCTACACACATAGACATTATAAGAAGTATCGGTGAACCCATACTCATTGTAATCATTCTTTTCATTTTTCGCATGTTCCAAAAAATTAGATGTCAGGTTCTCCACTTCAAGAAATACTTATATATTATTCTATAATTATTATTACAACCGTGCTTGTCATGTGTTTATTAGTTTCAAAATAGTATATTATATCATTATCCGAGAACCTTCTCTCTGGATGGACTGCAACCTTTACAATAATATAATTTTATATATTTAAATATGAAATTATAAAGCAATACAAAGTACTTATATTATTAATCTGTATATTCGTGGTTCCCGAAGGGTATTTCTTTATATACTTTTATAATAGATATTGTTGTCAAACGTTTTGAGATTCTCTATATGAATTCTTACTTTTGGACATTTATAAATGTCCAATTCTGTATATATTGAAATAGTATTTCAAAAGAATAAACCAAAAAGTGCTTATGCAGTAAACTGCTTTAAAAACATTTTTCATATAAAAAGTTGTTACTGATGTTTTTTTAATCGTTAAGGAATTCCAAATAATTTTCTCTCGATTATTTAGGAATATGACTAACAACAAAAACGAGGAAAACGATTCACTTTATATATGTGAAAAATGCAAATTCAAATGCAGTTATATATGCGATTTTGATAGACACAAATTGACTGCAAAACATAAAATGCTAATATTGACTAATACTCGACTAATACCCACAAAACTGCACGAATGTCAGTGTGGTAAGATATATAAACACAAAAGTAGTTACTGCAAACATAAGCGAACCTGCTCGTTTTTATTACATCCAATTGAACAGTCAACCACGCAGTTGGAACTGTTTATAGAAGAGCAGCGAAAAGAACGTGAAGATCACAAGAAAGATATACAACTCTTAACAGAAAAAATATCAAAAATGACTCCTGTAATAAATAATACAAACAATACTACAAACAATAATACAACCAATAATAAATTCAATTTAAATTTCTTTTTAAATACCCAATGCAAAGATGCTATGTCAATTCAATCATTTATGGAGAACCTGAGAATCGGTTCGAAGGAATTGGAGCACATGGGAGACGTCGGCTTCTTGAATGGTATGATAGACATTTTTAATAATACTATTGGAAATATGGATATTCACAAACGACCTCTTCATTGTACTGACAAGAAACGTGAGGTTCTCTATTTTAAACAAGGAGATGAGTGGGAAAAGGACAGTACTGATAAACAACAATTAAAAAAGTTAATAAAGGACGTGGAAACAAAAAATTATTACAATGTACGGGAATGGTCTAAGGCTCATAAAGAGTCATTTACTAGCGAAACTGCGGCGGGTGACCAATATATGAAAATCGCGACAGAAGCCCTTGGCGGAGCCGATAGTACCAAAGATACCATATACCTTTCCAAAATAATGAAACATATAATAAGAGAAGTAACTGTAAAAGCATAATCATGTTTACGAAACATCCCAGTTTGTTACTTTTTTTCTCCCTCGCCCCCTGTTCCCACACACATTGTGTCACCCTTTCATGACTTTATACAATTATATCTTATATAATAATCTAACAAACCAATGCTATTTATTTGTGCATTGGTATACGTAATACAAATATATATGTATATTGTATAAACATATGACAAAAAGTGTACATGGGAAAAAAACACAAAAACGGTTAACTGTAAACGCCGCTACCAAATTAATGATTAAGATGCCTTATTATAAGAGAACGAAAATAGGACAACCGAAAAGAGGACAAACGATTGTGAGAATGAAAACAACACACAAGGCACCAAGAAATTATAAAATATTTGAAGTAGTCTATGATATAACTGACCCCAACAATATCCAAGCCAATATATTATGTAACACATGTATTGAAACGCTTAACACATTTGGAAAAGACATAATAAACCGTAATTTCTATAAAAATATATTGTCGTCTGTACAATCGTGTTTGGAAGTCGGGCATATAATACCACCTATCGGTTCAGAAATTAAAGATTATATAATGATAGATTTGGGAGATATAAAAGCAACACTCCGTGGATTTTGTACGGTCAAATATAAAACATCTTCTGAGTTATTGAATATAAAAATTTCAAGTGAAACAAATAAACAAAATGTGAAAATCCCATACGTGAATGTAGTATATAATGTATGTACAAATAGTATATCAAAAGATATATGCAAAGCAATGATACATTTATTAAATGTGAGATTTGACCGAGACTATGTTAACGTTCCCAGTATATTAGCAGTATTGGAGAAGAATAAGGGCGAAATAGAATGTTATAAATATTCGGGATATTCCGAACTTTCAACATCACCAACAACAACGACTGGATTATACGAAAATTCTGTAAATATAACGTTGACTGGGTTAAGTCATAATGCCCCGCATTTTATACTCATTCGGAGTAAGATACCATTAATTATTCATTTAATGTCGGAGAATAACGCGCGAGTTGATGTATTGCCCACAATAATACAAACATTTGCATTTATCGCGCATGGTGAGACAGGGATTGATATTTGCGGATACAAAACGTACAAGACATCACAACAAACAGTATCAACACGATTGAATGGTATCCATTTTTATGGTTTTGATGGGACTGCTGTATTTATGAAAGATGCGAAAGAAGAATATTTATTACCAGCAGCAATATGTACTTGCACAATACATCCCCAAGAATCCCATCAACGCAACCAATCTCTCGCATTTGTAGTAGATAATTCGAAATATTCGGTGAACCCACATGATGATCTCAAAAACAATAGGTCTAAATTCCTGGGATTATGGCATTGTAACGCGTCGACAATTTTGGTGAATTGGTCGACAATGAATGAATACATAAACCGTAGTGGAAATAAAATAACAATCCCAGACATTCTCACTGGTATTGAAATATATTGTAAACATAATTATATTAACATTGAAAATGTGGAATTAAGTATATTTGCATGTAGAACGGCTGTATCTGAAACCGCTACAATAATTTCAATACGTGATGGAGTCCAAGAACGCGTACGCATCGCAAATTCTGTATATGCTGGCGGCGAGAATACATCAAAGAATGTATTAGAAATAAACCCTATCCAAGGAAAGAAAGTCGATAATGTCATGTTAATGAAAGATATAATTCAATTAATGCCGAACGATATAATAAAAAATGCATGTATCCAATCATCTGTGCGTGCATCGCGATCGAAAACGAAAAAAAGTAAGACCAAAGATAAAAAAAGTAAGACCAAAGATAAAAAAAGTAAGACCAAAGATAAAAAAAGTAAGACCAAAGATAAAGAAGTATCGGTGAACCCATCCTCATTGTAATCATTCTTTTCATTTTTCGCATGTTCCAAAAAATTAGATGTCAGGTTCTCCACTTCAAGAAATTCTTATATATTATTCTATAATAATTATTACAACCGTGCTAGTCATGTGTTTATTAGTTTCAAAATAGTATACTATATCATTATCCGAGAACCTTCTCTCGAAATGGACTGCAACCATTCCTATAATATAATTTTATATATTTAAATATGAAATTATAAAGCAATACAAAGTACTTATATTATTAATCTGTATATTCGTAGTTCCCGAAGGGTATTTCTTTATATACTTTTATAATAGATATTGTTGTCAAACGTTTTGAAATTCTCTATATGAATTCTTACTTTTGGACATTTATAAATGTCCAATTCTGTATATATTGAAATAGTATTTCAAAAGAATAAACCAAAAAGTGCTTATGCAGTAAGATGCTTTAAAAATGTGTTTTTAGGGGAAAAAGTTGTTACTGATGTTTTTTAAATCGTTAAGGAATTCCAAATAATTTTCTCAGGATTATTTAGGAGAAATGGCAACCCAAAAACCCAAAAAAACCCCAGTAAGTTTTCATTGTGAAAAATGCAACTTTACAAGCAGCAATAAAAAGGATTTTGACAGACACACAATGACAGCAAAACATAAAAATGCAACAAATGCAACAATATGGCAATATAATAAAACCCCAATGCATAATGTGTGTGAATGTGGAAAAGAATATACACATCGTGCTTCGTTATGGAAACATAAGAAAAACTGCAAATATATAGATTCGGATGAAACAGATTATAAAGAATTATTAGTTGAAGCGATGGGTCAAATGAAAATAAAAGACGAACAAATGAAACAAAAAGACGAACAAGTTTCAGAAGCAATGAAACAAATGAAAGAACATCAAAAACAAATAACAGATATGATACCATTGATCGGTAACAATAATACAACCAATAATACAAACAATACTACAACCAATAACAAGTTCAATTTAAATTTCTTTTTAAATACACAATGTAAAGACGCGATGTCAATTCAATCATTTATGGAGAACCTGAGTATTGGTTCTAAGGAATTGGAACACATGGGAGATGTTGGCTTCTTGAATGGTATGATAGATATTTTTAATAATACTATTGGAAATATGGATATTCATAAACGACCTCTTCATTGTACTGACAAAAAACGTGAGGTTCTCTATTTTAAACAAGGAAATGAATGGGAAAAGGACAGTACTGATAAACAACAACTGAAAAAGTTAATAAAGGATGTGGAAACAAAAAATTATTACAATGTACGGGACTGGTCCATGTCTCATAAAGATTCATTTACTAGCGAAACGGCAGCAGGTGACCAATATATGAAAATCGCGACAGAAGCCCTTGGCGGAGCCGATAGTACCAAAGATTCAATATATCTTTCCAAAATAATGAAACATATAATAAGAGAAGTAACTGTGAAAGCATAATCGTTATAATTATTCTTTATATTTTAGCATGTTTGATGATGAGGTTCTTCGTTTCACAAAATAAATATTTCAATAACATTCTAATAGAAAAATATCAAAAAAATGTCCAACGCGTGAACAATCCAATTGACACCCACATTTATAAAACACATTCACTTGAAATGAAACGATTTAATTGTAGCAGGTTTCTTCATAATAGCTTCACCCATGGTTTTACCTTTTTTCACATATTTCACTGGCAAATAACAAATGGTAGCTTTTCTACTTAGATTATTTGAATAACGATTGCATATTTCAGCAGCATTACGGATGTCATCATCATTCAATTCGCCTTCATTTTGAATGATAACATAAGGAGATGACATGTTATGCAAATGAACCCAAATATCGTTGGGGTCGGCAGTGTCAAGTAGTTTCCAGTTAGATCGAGCATTGCGGCCAATAAAATAAGTAATATCGTTAACGGTTTCTTCGTCGATTTTGATAGACATATTGTCAGGGGGGTATATAGTATATATTATAATATATTATAATATAAATCAATTTTTGTAATTGTAATTATTAATAGAATGCATAGTATAGTGATACTGGCTGGCGGCATGGGAAAGCGTATGAACAAAAAATATCCGAATGTTCCGAAAGTATGTATCCCAATAAAGGGAATCCCAATTATAGTTCGTATACTACGAAATGCATTCTGTACGCTCCCACAAAATATATTTATAGTAGTAGGTGATCAAAAAGAAAAAATCAAAAGTACAATCGAAGAATACATAACATGTGAAATGGAGTTACCTCTTATAACGTACGTAATCCAGGACATTCCCCAAGGAACAGGACACGCTTTATTGTGTTGTATACCCGAATTCGAGAAAGTGCCAACTCATGACATTCTAATAATTTGCGGGGACGTGCCATTGTTGTCTATGAAAACCATGAATAATTTATTAAATGCGGAGCGCTCTGTTATAATAACTGCGATAAAATCGAATCCCCATGGTCTAGGACGAATTATACAGGATACAGAGAAATTGGTGAGAATCATTGAAGAGAAGGACTGCTCTGATACGGAGAGAAAAATACAAAAAATAAATTGTGGAATATACAATATAAAATCATCATTGTTATGTAAATATTTGTTTATGATTGGAAATGATAATGCACAGAAAGAATACTATTTGACGGATATAATTCATATTTTAAGTGATAATGGTCACTTTGTGGACGAGTATTTAATCCCGCCCGAAAGTGTTCACGAATGTGATGGTATAAACACGCCCGAACAATTAGACGTATTGGAAGATTACATCATTTGACCGAACAGGTGTAGGCTATTATTGGTTTGATTAACGTGAGGTGTTACGTAAACAGGATAATTATCATATGCGGGATAAATGATAGGGTCCATTGGTACCATTTGTTGCATTGGTTGGTCGTCAATTACAACATACGCATATGAGGTTAGATAATAAAAGTCCCCGTAGAAAACGGTTTGAACATTATTGATCATTTTGAGATGTGTGTGGGTCATATGCAACGCGATGAGGTATGCGATGACTCCAATAACGAAATGCAACATATTTATAAATTTGTAAATATGTAGTTTAGAATAATTGTTATCAATTTTATGGAGGAATGACAGTGCAATATGTATTCATGTGTGTTCTGAATATGAGAATGTTTGCGTCGACGCAAGTGATGTATGATTCGCGGGTGTATATACATGTACAGTAGTGTTTCGTCTGTGTGCTCCCATGATATCGTATACGACGATGTATGCAATGATTGCAAGGACCGTTATAATGAGTCCCAACATAATAATAAATTTATAAATATGTGTTTGTTATGCGTTGTTATCAATTTTAAGCAGGAGTAACAGCGCGACGGACACGACGAGTGGGTGCGCGTCCAGTATTTTGCCAGTCTTCGCCTTCCTGGGGTCTTTCATTGGTACGCTTCTCGCGTTCCTTCTCGGCAGCATAACGCACTTCGCATAGTAGATCACCGCTGCGAATACCTGACACATTAACAGCATGGAATTCATGTGCGCCTTCGTCCGTTTTCACAATGTCGAATTCGACATATTCTCCCTGCACAAGATACTTATATTGTGAGTGGGTGATGCGCAGGTTGGAATAGTGAGCAAACACATCTTTTAGGTGATAGTCTCCTTTATCAATAACGGTAATAAAACCATAACCCGTTTTGGTGTTAAACCATTTGACTTGACCGGTAACTTTATCTGCGATGGGGGTAGACATAATATATATTAGATAATCGTATCCCTTTTATATTGATTTCAATTAAGAATTACATCATAATCAATAAGGTCGTCGTAATTGAGTAAATAACAATATTTCAATATTGATGTGATATAGTCAACCCTATACTTATATGGCATTTCTATTTTTTGTAGTATTAATTGTTGGTGACCAATGTAGGTAATAGAATTATCGTAATCGTCTAGCAATTGCCAGGGTAATTCTTTTAAATGGAATTTCAAAAATACGAAACACAGTGAGATAATGTCGTCGCGAATGCTGGGACTATGCCCCTGATGAATGAAATGACTAACGAACATAGGAGAACCAGTAATAGAATCATGTTTATCGTCGGGAACAAACCCTTCTTCGTTCATATAAAAATTCGCCAAACCGAAATCAATGAACATGATTTTGTTGTTGTGTATCATAATATTGTCTGGTTTAATGTCGCGATGCACGACGTATTGTGCATGGATTGATTTCATTACCTGTATTGATTGATAAAACAAATTTTTCATTACATTGGGTGATGAATGGGTCTTAATAAAGTCTGACACCGTACTATTATAGTAAGGCATGACCATAATGTGATTTTCATTCCATAAACCGTAATAATAAATGGTTGGAATATTGCAGCATTTTTTATCACATAAATAATGTAGAATGGTTGACTCGTGCTTTAATAAATTGCGTTCATCGTAATTAATTTTGATGGCAATTGGTTCTCTGTTTTTAATTTTATAGCCTTTGAAAACAATACCAAAGCCTCCGCTAGCAATTTTTTCTTCTATAATATATTTATTGTTAATATTGACGTCCATTGGTAAACAATATAAAAATATATTTATATTGATAACTAATCAAACATGGAAGAAATAATAAACCAAGCAAGGAAGGATGGCGATTGTGAGAGCAATATAGATATAAATGATTTACTAAGTAGTATTGAAAATGTAAACGTCAGTTACTTGGAAAATAAGACAACCGATGATATAATGGGTGATATAATACACGTATTGAATGAACACGAGACAAAAAACGTCCCAATACTTGTTGAAAAACTGATGAAATATCGTTATGTTGACGAGATCAATGATTTAATGAAAGGGCGAATGGTGAGATGGTTGCGTTTAAATGGAAAAGGTGTATTAACCAATGGTGGTATAGTTACAAATATAACATTCACTGATAATGGTATAAATGTCCAATGCATGTGTGGAAATCGTCGATTTATTGTGTACAAGTTCGATGAATGTTTGACGTTTCAAAAACTAACAGTACAAGAAGAAGTCATATTATTGGTAAACGAAAATCTAGATAATAGCGACGAAGATTACGGGTCCGATGATACAACTTAGTATTTTTTCCTAGTAAAATTCTGTTTAATTTTATTCTTCTTTGATTTATTATTATTACTCCCATTTTTTGCATATATGAACTCTTTAATGTAATATAATATTCTTTTCGATATATTTTTTTCGTTTACACTACTATATATATAGTTTTTTGGAGTATATTTTTTCGCTTGATTAAAATCAAACCAATCATATAAAAAAGATACATAATTATGTTTTAAATTTGATTCGAGTGCACATGTTTTCCCTAATTTGGAATTCAAAAATCGCGTAATAATAGTATTGGTCGAAAGTCCGTGAAAATATGCTTTGGGTTGAATATAATATACCTTGTTATTAATCATCTCTTGATGAAAGCAATCGTCGATGAAACAAATCTCCGTAGTTTTCGGCAACATTACACAATTGATAAAATCCTCGTGTGTTTTATCATGCGATGTTCGATTGGGTTCAATGCGCTTATTTTTAATTTTAAACGCATATATAATTTTATCGAATAACGGATTGCTTATTTTTAATTTCTCCTCGATATAAAGAGTAATTTGATTAATCCATGTAATTTCACATTGGTTATTTGTGTATAAATACAAATTGATGTCCTTATCTTCCTTTTTTCTGTTTAAGAAATTCAATATATATATGATGTTATATCGTAAAAATTCAGGATATAGATCGAATAGTTGTGAAAACATCTCATTTTTATTTTTATTTTTATTTTTTTTATCTATAAATCGCAAAACACCTTTCCATAAAATATGTAAGTGAGCGAAAGACCCGATTGTTTCATCTAAATCAAATGTAATAACTTTTTTGTGTTTAATATGTTTCTTTGAATAGATGAGTCCATTATATACAGCTATATTATCCTCTTCTATTTTGTGCATGAAAAAAATAATTGGATTGTGTGTAATATCGATATATATTTTATTTATCCAGATAATTATACACCAGTAGAACCAAACCCTCCACTACCTCGTGCGCTAGACGACAATTCCCCAACCGTAGCGAGTTGAACGTAAATGGGACATAGCGATGGATGACAAATTTGCAAAAGACGTTGATGTTTTTCAACGATATATTGTTGATTAGCTGCATTTGTGGAGGTTGTAGGTAGCATTCTGAACGCACCACGAAGTGTGCCTCTGTATCCCGAATCAATAATACCTACATGATTCGCCAACATGAGAGGCGTTTTCGAAATACTCGAACGAGGATACGAACAGAAACCACAGCATTCGTCGTATGTATTGGAAGTCGTACTGTATGGGTGCATCTCGAAAGAAACCTTCATATCAATCATATGGGTATCGAAACATGAATTAAATGTGAAATCATCGGGTACGAAAATGTCAAACCCAGAGTCGGGACATTTTAGTAACATTTTCCGATTGTGTACACTAATTGCATCTTGATATTTACCGATCAATGTTTGGTCTTCAGAATGAATCGCGATTTTCAACAAAACATGACTGGGGGTATACGACGAAGTGATGGGAGGAGGAGTAAAACTGGTCATGATAAATAATATGTTGAATATAAAACATGGGTTTATATTCAATTTTAATGGATATATGAACGAACGGTTCAATTTATATTATAGATATATTAATTAGTATTTTGAGCATGAGCATTTTTGAATTGTGACCATGAAATTTTCTGTCCATCATAAATCGGTTTTTTATCTTCGGCGTATTTCTTATCATTATTGTCACCTTGACGGAGTGCACTATCCACAAACATTTCTTTAAGAATTTTACCGATAATGACCGAACCCTCGTGTTGATCAATGGTGCAATCTTCGATTTGTTTTAATGTGTTTAAAAAGTTTGCCATAATGACGAGGTCAATTTCATCTTTAATAACTTTATGGAAGATGTCGCTGTAATTGTCGTATAAGAAGCGAGCACTTTCGATACATAATGCGGACATTTCCTCGGCATTCATGGTTGGGTTAGCACGTTTCAATCCTTCAATCGTGTGAATATCCGCATGTAGTTTAGAACTATGTTTGAGTTTTCGGATATTCTCGGTATTGTCGCCACATTCAGATTCAGTGATCATTTTTTTAAGTTGAATACGTTCTTGGCTATTCATTATATAGTATATAATTATTGTTTTTATGTATATTTTGTGGTTATAGAATATATATGGGGTATAGTATATTTTTTGCAATGGCAATATTGTTATTGGCAATATATGTGAATCGGGATTATTTCAAATCATTTAACATAGATGGTGCAATATATAAATTAAATCGCTGGCGACGTAATATGCTAAATAAATTATGGGTGAACTACAATACGAACAAAAATACAATGAGTAATACGTATAATGGACGGTCGAGTGATCTTTATAATGATCTAATGAAAACGAATGTTGAAAAAGGACGTTTCATTGATTCTGTAAAAAAATATAAAAATAGTGTATAAACTATGAAAATAGAAATAGAATATTGGATTGTCATGTCCCTAGTGGTGATATTAATAATCGTGGTATTACAAAAAAGTACGACGATTGTCCCGTTTCGCGAGGCGACGCATTTTAGTAAAACCTACGATTACGAAGAAGGGTTCACAAATCCCAAAGAAATCCGCGAAATCAAGAATGGAAATAAAGTGGATGGTTTCCCTGGATTTTACGGCTTATCGGATACTCCTGTGAAACTCGATAGTTTCGGTAAATTGGCTGGTAATAAGGGGTGTTCGCCTACAAATTTAACCAATAATAATGGTTTTTTATGTATGGACGAAACACATAATCGATTATTACGTACGCGCGGAGGCAATGACATTGGTCAAGCAATGGAAATATAAACTGTTTGCATAACTGGTTTAGAAAAGACATGATATATTATGGTATAATGTCTTTGTATGAATATGTATGGGTCGACGGAACAGGGGGGTTACGCAGTAAGTTGCGATTGTTGTCTGGTAAATCTGCCAATATACCGAATTGGAGTTATGACGGGAGTTCGACGGGACAAGCGACCGGCGAGAATTCCGAAATATTACTGAAACCCAAGGCAGTATTCAAGAGTAAAACAAATATAAAATTGACGGTATTGGTATTGTGCGGTACGTATGATATGAATGGTGAACCAACACCGAGTAATACCCGTGATGGTGCAAAAGCTTTATTTGATAAAAACCGAATGTGTGAGCCGTGGTTTGGATTAGAGCAAGAATACTTTGTTTTAGATCCGAACACGGGCGAGCCATGTGGTTCACGTGATGCAAAAGGGCAAGGTCAATATTATTGTGGAGTGGGTACAGGAAACGTATTTGGACGGCAACTCGTAATAGACCATATGATAGAGTGTATTGATTATGGAATAACTGTCTCAGGCATAAACGCAGAGGTAGCACCAGGTCAATGGGAATTTCAAATAGGTCCGTGTATTGGTATCGCTGCGGGGGATCATTTATGGATGGCGCGTTTTTTATTGTATCGCATGTCCGAAGAACATAATATGAAAATCAGTCTTGACCCGAAACCATTGAAAGGTGCATGGAATGGTTCGGGATGTCATGCGAATTATAGTACAAAAAATATGCGCGAAGGGACGAACGAACAAGACGGATTGTATTATATACATGCAGCAATTGATAAATTGTCGGAAAAACATACGGAACATATGAAGGTATATGGTGCGAATAATGAGGAACGAATGACGGGTGAGTCAGAAACATCGAGTTATACAACATTTACAAACGGTATTGCCAATCGTGGTGCATCGGTGCGTATAGGTCATGAGACAATCCAAAATAAACAAGGTTATTTTGAAGATAGACGTCCAGCTTCAAATTGTGATCCATATTTGGTAACGAGCGCGATATTTGAAACGACAATGCTATAATATACTCTAAAATACATAAAAAAATAATTATTTATGTATTGAATACTAATAGTATAATATTTGGAATATTTAGATGTATAATCCAAATAGACTAGCATTGAGTTTTTCGTCCTTTTTATTGAGCAATACGTCAACATGTTCCTTTGTAACGGTAAATGGGAATGCAACTTTGAGTTTGATGTCTTCATCAAAGATCTTATTGTCACTCTTAACGAGACGGAATAGATTGAGCTTGGTATAAATAATTTCTAGGCAGCGTTTGAGATTACGAACGCCGTCTTCCTTCTGTGTAAGCGCTTCCGACGAAACAATATATTGGATGGTTTCGTCGGGAATAATCACTTCATCCTCGTTGAAGCACACTTGCTCTCTGATTTTCGGAAGAAGATGCTTTCTGGCAATGATGATTTTCTCTTTTGAATCGTAACCATTTGTTTGGATGCGATACATTCTGTCACGTAGAATGGGATTAATCTTGGATTCATCATTGTAACTGAAAATAAACAAACAGCGACTGAGGTCGAACGAGATATCGGAGAAATACTTGTCATGGTACTCAGAGTTCTGTGTAGTATCAGTCAAATGTGTGAGAATCCCGATAATTTCTTCACCCTTGGGTGTATCGCTGATCTTGTCAAGTTCGTCAAAATAAATGACAGGGTTCATGCATTTGCTATCCATGATGATTTGAACAATACGACCCCAACTACTGCCTTCATATGTATACGAGTGTCCTTCCAGAAAACTAGCATCACTATTACCGCCCAGAGCAATGAATTCAAAGTCGCGATTGAGAATTTTACTAATGCCTTCTTTGACCAGAGTAGTTTTGCCCGTACCCATCGGTCCTTTAATGGCAATAGTAGTACCAACAGAGGTGGGATTGGTGATCCATTGTCCCATCATTTGCATAATCTGAATCTTTGCATCATTCAGACCATACACACAGTTATCCAGTGTATTCTTAGCATTTTCGATAAAGTTGCTGCATTCATCGATGCCTGAACTGAGTTGAACATCGAGTGATTTGTAGGTATTGAACGGGATACGCATGAATGCATCCACCCATTGTTTGAGTTTATAGTATTCGGGATCACCAGGTTCCATGGTTTTCAGTACGTTTAGTTTTTGGAAAGCGATTGCCTTGAATTTCTGCGGAATTTGCGAGTTCAGCAGCGCGATACGGTAAGGCTTGTCAATATTGATGTACTTGTTGATGTCTCTGAGTTCATTCATAATCCGCATCTGTTCCTGGTAGGTCATTTTAGTTTTGAAATATTCGACCTCGTTCGTAAATTTGTTTTGGTTATGGATAAGTTTGTGGTATTTCTTCGCATTTTTAATACGATTTCCGCGAACCAGGACTTTGATATCATCATCACAATCCCGAATAGCTCTGATAAGACATTTGTTTTTGGGTTTTTTGTTTAGCTTATCAGTCAGGTCTTTTTTAAGTTCACACATGTCCTTGTAATCTTGCGTGATATCTTCCTGGGTTACAGAATCGTCATCATCTTCGTTTTTCTCCACATTCTTGGATTTCTTCTTCTTCTGAGGAATGCTAGAAGGGATAATAATTTTTTCGTATGATTCTTTCATAAACATTTCTTCATCATCGCTGTTGCAATCTTCGTCGTCGTTATCGGACATATATTCTTCTTCTTCATTGACTTCGTCACCCATGAGAAGAATAATGTTGCGTTCATCGTCTTTGCTGTCCGAGTCCTCACCGTCAATATATTCTTCGGACTCTTCGGAATCTTCCTCCGTTTCGTCGTCCGAATAACTGGGAGAACGTGAACCATCCGAGTCAGTACTCTTGCTTTTTTTCTGTTTTCTCTTATTTTTTTTGTTTTTTGTTTCTTTTTGATTTTTCACTCTCTCCTTCATGTATTTCGAAGGGATGAGTTTTGAAATAATACGCTGAATGTCCTCATGTTTCAACATTTTTTTTGCTTGTTTTTTTAGTTCTTTGGTTCGTTCCTCAGAGTCCTCTGACTCCTCTTCATCCGACTCTTCTTCCTCAGACTCTTCTTCCTCGTAATAATCATCATCATCGTCCTCGGCGGAAGAAGATTCGTCGTCGGAAGAGGGAGAACCTCTCGTTTTTCGCTTGTCATTGGAGCTCGCCTTAGTCTTGCTCGCGTTACGTGCACCATTAGTCTTCATTTTGTCGTTAGTTCGCACCATACTGTAATAATATTATAATGTTTATAAAATAATCATATTCAATCAATTTTTATGTTTGATAACAAAATTGATTAGAATGTATAATAAAAATATATAGATATATATTATTACAGTATGCATAAAATGAATACATCTAAGATTATTGGGATCCAATTTAGTGTATTGTCCCCCGAGGAAATTCGTAAGAATTCGGTAGTGGAAATCACATCCCGCGATACGTACATAAATAATAAGCCCCAACCTGGTGGTTTGTTTGACCCTCGGATGGGTGTCTTGGAACCAGGATACATTTGTCCAACGGATGGATATACTTATATTGACAGTCCTGGATATTTTGGACATATTGAACTAGGTCGTCCTGTATTCTTTATTCAGCACATTAAAGAAATCATGAAGGTTTGTAAATCAATCTGTTTGAAATGTAGTAAACTGCTATTAAACAAGGACAGACACAAGCACATTTTGGAATACAGTGAAAGTGAACGTTGGAGTTATGTAACGAGTCACGTAGCTAAAATTAAACGTTGTGGCGATAGCAACGGTGAAGGTTGTGGTTGCAAATGTCCTGATAAAATTAAATTGGAAGGTTTAGCCAATATTATGGCGACCTGGGATAAATTGGATGACGGAGATGGAGAGGAGAAGAAGGTGGAGATGCGATTAACACCCGAAATCATTATCAAGATTTTCAAGCGAATTAGTGATGATGACATTCATTTTCTCGGATTTAGTCCTGTTTGGTCCCGTCCTGAATGGTTTGTGTGTCAAGTATTGCCGATTGCTCCTCCTGCGATGCGTCCGTCGGTAAAGCACGATGCCCAACAACGCAGTGAAGATGATCTTACACATATTTATAGTAATATTATTCGTGAAAATAACAGTTTAAAGGATAAATTGGCAGCGGGCGAAACCAATCCGAACGTGATTGAAGGATTACGAAATGTCCTACAATATTTCGTGGCGATGATTGTAAACAACAAAGTAAAAGGTTCAGCTCCAATGCAGCAACGTTCTGGTCGTCCTCTCCAATGTATTATGGATCGTTTAAACAGTAAATTCGGTCGCATTAGAGGAAATCTAATGGGAAAGCGTGTGGATTTCAGTGCTCGTTCGGTGATTACAGGTGATCCGAATTTGTCGATTAAGGAACTTGGTGTGCCGATGAAAATCGCGATGAACATTACGAAACCTGTGAAAGTCAATGAGAGAAATATCAAATTCTTGACCACACTGATACAGAATGGTCCTGATATTTATCCTGGCGCTAAAATCTTGGAGCGTAAAAATGGCGATAACATTTCGCTGAGATATATGGACCGCGAATCAATTCGTCTTGAAATCGGTGATGTGGTACATCGTCATATGATGGACGACGATGGTGTATTGTTTAACCGTCAGCCGAGTTTGCACAGAATGTCGATGATGTGTCATTTGGTGCGTGTGATGAAGAAAGGTGACACATTCCGAATGAATGTGGGTGATACCAAACCTTATAATGCTGATTTTGATGGTGATGAAATGAATATGCACATGCCTCAAAATATTGTTGCGGAGACAGAATTGAAACAGTTGGCAGCAATTCCGTATCAAATCGTGAGTCCTGCGAGTAATGCGCCGATTATTGGTATCTTTCAGGATTCTATGCTTGGGTCGTATCGGTTCACTCGCCCTGACATTAATTTCTCGAAAAAAGCAGCAATGAATCTACTGATGAATTATAAGAATATCGACCTCGATAAGCTATTCGAAGGTGGTAACGCGGAAATTAATAGTTTCGAGATTTTGAGTCAAATCCTACCTCCTCTTACGTTGAAATACAAAACGAAATTATTCGGCGATGACGAGGATGTCCAAACATCAAATAATGTGTTGGAAATCACGAATGGAAATTATAAACGCGGACAAATGGAGAAGTCGGTGCTGGGTTCGTCGACCAAGGGAATCATCCATCGTATCTTTAATGATTATGGAAACATTCGCGCAATGGAGTTTATTGATGATTTGCAGAACATTATTACGGAATACATGACAACCAGTTCATATAGTGTTGGTATTAGTGATTTGATTGCTGACACCACAACGCAAGATAGCATTATCCAGGTCGTAACAAACCAAAAACAACAAGTACATTCATTGATTGACCAACTGCATTTGGGAACATTCGACAATACAAGTGCGAATTCCAATATGATGGCGTTCGAGACAGGTGTGAGTAATATTCTGAACAAGGCGACTGAACAGGCGGGCAAGATTGGTCGCAAATCACTGGACCAAAACAACCGTTTCTTGATGATTGTCGAGTCGGGGTCGAAGGGATCGCTGATTAACATTTCCCAGATGATTTCGTGTTTGGGTCAAACGAGTGTGGAAGGAAAGCGAGTACCTTATGGTTATGAGAATCGTACACTCCCTCATTTCAATAAATATGACGATTCGCCTGGTGCTCGCGGTTTCATTGAAAACTCGTATATTTCTGGTCTCACTGCGCCCGAGTTGTTTTTCCATGCGATGGGTGGACGTATCGGTTTGATTGATACGGCGGTAAAAACATCCCAGACAGGTTATATCCAGAGACGATTGATTAAGGGTCTTGAAGATTTGAAGGTCGAGTATGACATGACTGTGCGAAACAACAAGCATAAGATTATTCAGTTCGCGTACGGCGAAGACGGATTCGATTCGACAAAGATTGAAAACCAATGCATTCCTATTGTTGGGATGAACACGGATGATATTTATATGCTTTATGATATTATCGGTATTCACGACGAACGCAAAGGAATGGCGCAAATCTACACCAAAGGAACAATTACGCGTATGAAAAAACAGCGTGACGAGACCAAAGGAAAGTGTCTTGACAAAATCAATTACATGTTGTCGATGAGAAAGCGTTTGATTGAGGACGTATTTAAATACAAGAACGACAATACTGTGAAAGCGCCAGTGAGTTTCAATAACATTATTGATAATATTGCGAACCAGTTGCATCTGAATGGAAATAGTGCGGTGGATATCACTCCTTTGGAAGCATTTGAGTTAATCGATCAATACTACGACAAGATTACCCATTTGTATTACATGGAAGAGAATGAACTATTCAAAGTTCTGTATTATTATTATTTGAACCCCAAAACACTATTGGTGATGAAGCGATTCCATAGAAAGGGACTAGTAATGCTATTGGAGACGGTTTATCTAAGATATAAGGAGAGTCTGGTACATCCTGGTGAAATGGTGGGAGTGATTGCTGGTCAATCCATTGGTGAACCGACTACGCAGTTGACACTGAATACCTTTCATTTGGCTGGTGTTGCGTCGAAGTCGAATGTTACCCGTGGTGTGCCACGCATTGAAGAGATTCTGCGCTTGACGAAGAACCCGAAGAGTGCGTCATTGACCATTTTCATGCAAGACCATGAACAAACCGACCAAAACAAAGCCATCAGTTATTCTGAAATGTTGAATCATACTAAACTGAGTAATCTTGTGAAGCGCGTGCAAATTTGTTTCGACGCGAATGAAGCATCCACCGTGATTAAAGACGACAATTATCTAATGGAACAATACAATGAATTCGAAAACATGGTGCAAGAATGTTTGGAAGTCGAAGAAGAAACGTTTGAAAAATCCAAATGGGTTATTCGTATCGAGATTGATGCCGAGAAAATGTTACATCGCAATATTACAATGGATGATATTAATTTCGCGATCAATGCGACGTATGGTAACGATGTGCAGTGCATCTATTCGGATTATAACATGAGTAATTTGGTGTTCAGAATAAGATTGAACAACTCAATCTTGAACAATCAAAAGAAGAAAACCCAGGGAACGCAAGTCATTCTTGACCAGTCCGATGATATTTACTTACTTCGCGAATTCCAGGAAAAGCTATTGAATAACATCGTTCTTCGTGGCGTGAGTAAGATTTCGAATATTAATGTCCGAAAGGTCCAGAATTATATGGTACCGAGTGAAAATGGATACGATACCCAAGACATTTATGTGCTAGATACGATTGGCACGAATCTTCTGGACGTGTTGGCACTTGATTACATTGATTCTGGTCGTACCATCAGTAATGATATTAAAGAGGTATTTAATGTGCTTGGTCTAGAAGCGGCGCGTCAAATGATTCATGATGAATTCGTGGATGTCATGGAATTCAGTGGTGTATATATTAACTATCATCATTTGGGCTTGCTATGTGATCGCATGACACTCACGAAAAATATGGTGGCGATTTTCCGTTCGGGTATCCTGAATGATAACATTGGACCGATTGCCAAATCAACATTTGAAGTACATACGGAAGTATTGTTGAATGCGAGTCGTCATGCAGAGTTTGACAACATTCGTGGTGTGTCTGCAAACGTAATGCTTGGACAAATCGGACCATTCGGAACGGGAATGTGTAAACTCCTATTGGACATGAAGGAAATGGAGAAACACGACAATACCGACTATAAAGAAATGAAACAAAAAGAAGACATCGAAAAGGCGTTCGGTATTAAGCAAGATAGGGCATGTGCTAATACCAAACTTGAAAATAACATTAGTACGTTTAAAATAAACACAAGTGATTGTGTAAACGTGGATGATTCTTACGACATGGGTCTGTAAAGAATCGCAATACAAAATAATAAATATATAGTTTTTTAATACATATTTATTTTGCGAGAGACATCAGCATCGCAGAGCCGAAATCTTATTTGTAAATTTCCAAATAATCATCGGGTCGTATATTATTGAAAATAATTTCATCAGATTTTTCATCACTTATTGTTTTCATTTTATCATCGAATCCAGAAAGGTCCTTCAAAAATTGAGGGGTTTCAATCATAGAATATTCATAGTTTTTATCAGTACGTATAATATAATGTTTTTTGTCCAATGTATTGTTATTAATGAGCCAATTCGTATGTTTCATCATGGATTGGAAATTGTATTCGGAAATCATTATGACTGGAATATGTTCTGTAAATATGAATGCCCAAACATCCAAATCTGTAATAAAATACCCATCTTCCTTGATCGCTGCATTTAACGACAGTTTCCCGCTGTTTATTTTTTTAATAATATCGGATTTACCTTGTTTGTTTAATATATCATAAATTTTGTCATGGAATTTACCAATGTTCATAAAATAGAAGTTATTCCATAGTTTATTTTTAATTTCGACGATACTTATATATTTCTGTGTGTGTAATCCGTATAAAACCTGTAATAAGGCGAATGAACAATAATCAGTTGTATGTTTAAATAATATTTCTCTGCTACTGAATGAGGTGACTGTGTTCCATTTACCATTGGTCGGGTTCAGCGGAATTTTCGAAACGGCGTGAACACAACTGATGTATTTATCTAAAATATGTGAATTTTCGTCGGGTTTATGAACAATTTTGTTACTATAAAACTGTGTCGAATTGGGTTGTGCTAGATCAAAATTGTTTAATTGCGATACGCTGTTTTTCGAAATAGCCGTAATATTATCGAAATAATTATCTGCGAGCAATTGTTGCAATATAATGAACTCGTTTTTATCAATGCTGTAATTATTGGCATAAATTTGAATATGACTTTCGGATTCAAGTAAGTAACTCTGCATTGTTTTGTTGCGAATAAACTCGTCCGAAATCCGTTCCAAATAAAGTTGTTTGTTTTCAACACCACTTATTAAATTTTTGCTGGGAATCAACAATACAGGAACATCTTTCCTCATAATACAGTATTTTTTAGTAGTGTCGTTGTCAAAACATGTGGTTATTTGTTCAACATCATTTAAAGTGGATTCGTCATATTCTACGAAATCAACGAACTTGACGATAATAAATCCCATCATTTTAATGATTTGTTCCATCTTCGTTTTATAATAAAATTTGGGATTTTCGACATAATGCTTAATATTTTGTAATACCTCATTATTGACATTTTTGTGAATTAATACACGAACAATGTTACGGAATGCATTATAAAAGTTATTTTCCAATTTCAAATTACGAACAGTGGTTACACGAGCATTATCTCCACTCGACGATGTATTTAATTTTCGGTCGGCAAGAATGTGATTCGTTTCGTTTAATGTTTCCAATTTCAGTTTATATTCTTCATCAATGTTTTGATAAGGAGGGACAATTTGTATAAACTGGTTGGTTTGTGTAATTAATCCCACAATCAGTCCGTCCTCAACAACCTTATGTTTTGGCAAGCACATGACTTTTCCGTTACTAACCGTGTGCAAATCTTTTAATTTACTAATGGTGAATTTAAAATCGTTCCAAATATCGTGATCCATTGTGACGAATTCCATTTTTTTATTCAACATAGACGGTGCGGTAGGGACAAAGAAACCAGAAGGTTCGTGATCATTCGATTTAACAGTTAATCCGATAACTTTTCCTTGATAATTAATCACTTGTCTTTCGACGATGTATGACGCTTCCAATAAGTATTTTATAATGGTTTTCGCATCATGATTATTATCAAAAATATATTTCTTGGGCATACTAGCAAGACCTCTGCATTGAGATTTCATATTTTGGTTAATTGTGTTCATCATAATATTAATTTCCTTTAATTCTTCCTCTGCTGGATCGAAAAGATGATAACCCTTTACCGAGCTGGATTCTTTCGAAACAAAAATGATTTGACTTAATATTTCATAAAACCCGTCTTGTTTAATTAATACAAAATTTTTACGGGTTTCATCATACACGTGGTTCGAGTATGCATTTGTGGGGCACAATACATTAACATTATTGGTAATATCATTAAAATCCATTTCCAATATGACCAGATTAATGGGTTCAATGCCCAGAGGATTTTGTTCATCACATAAAATATCCCACATAAATGTATGATCTATATGTGATTTTGGATCTTTCAAAAACCGTTTGAAGTTTTCTAATGCAATAATAGCATCTTCCAAGAAGTTGAGTTGCACTTCGTCCATTTTATTCATACTTTTATATAATTTGGTATCCGCATAATTGCCAAGATTAACTTCTCTTATTTTTTTCTTTTCATCTTTGAAACTCGATATCAATGTACCATTATTATATCGTATAAAATCGTCTAATTTAATGGCTTTTGATAATTGATTACATAATTCTTGAATATCCCATTTATACCCTACTTTATTACTAATACGATGTAATTCAGCAACACATCCCATAAAGGATTTATTCTCCGATATTTCGCATCCAAACCGCAATGTTGTCCATTTATTTTTCTTAATGAATGCGGGATTTTGAGGCTCAACGATTTTCTTATAACCGATATTCAACATTTTTTCAATACCTGGGTGTAAAAATCCATATCTACCGTCGGGTAATGGATAACTTTCAAACCCGATAATGTATTGTAATGACGTAATATTTTGTTTGACCTTTTCTTTGGGTTTGGTAATATTTGTGTCGGCGACAGGAGCAGTACACTGTCTTATGCGTTCATCTTGAACAGTTTCCTTTGTTTTCGACTTTTTTTTATTCGTCCAATCTTTAAAACAACAGGGAATGCATTGACTATTTGGATGGGAGTCTTTCGATAAAAAACCAGGCGAATGCTCCATATATTTCCCTTTTGCATTTCGATGTATTTTCGGATGGTCAAATTCAAATACATAATGTCCTTTTGGTACATTTGTTGCTTTAAGTGGAATCACTTTTCCGCATTTTCCTTTTTTCATTTCTTCTTCTGTAATACTGCTATTTGTAAGTAAACACCAATAACGAGGACAAATGTAATGAAATTTGTTATTCGGGTCGCTTCCATATTCAATAGAACCTTTATATGAACCAGGATTATGTTTGTCAATGTAATCTTTTTCGTCTTGTGTAAGCAAAACTGGTTGTCTTAAATCAGAATGAGGACACATGCGAGAATATGAGTCGAAATTACCCTGTTTTTTTGTTAAAAAAAGAGACGGGTCTTTCTTCTCCATACGACTGAAAAAAATATTGGGTCGCATTAACGACGTACCATCCAAACTAGATGGATCGATTTTATCTGGTGTATCCGCACCTCCTCCTCCCATTTCTTTATCTTCGGAATCGTCCGAATCATCCGAATCATCCGAATCATCGTCTTCATCGTCAGAATCTCCGAAAAAGATACCATCATCATCACTGTCATCCTCATCATCGTGTTTTTCGACTTCTGTAATAAATGCTAATGGTTTGACTCCTTTTTCGATTTCATTTATGATAACAGTGTCAACATGACTTTCGTCTTCGATTTTCTTTTCTTTACATACACCGTCAATAATATCTTTATCTATGCCAGTCAGGTATTCACCGCCAAATATGAGACGTAATAAGCTATCAATATAAATATTAATAAATTCAATGTATTTTAAACTGGTAATGTTCTCGATTTCAAAATAAGATTGTTTCTCGAACGGAATAAAACGTAGATTGGTCGCAAATCCAGGATGTTCGGCAATGTCAATACTTTTATTTACATACTTACCATTAATTCTGGTAAAACTCTCAAAAAAAACATTCATTTGTTTTGCTGCATCCACTTCTGACAATGCGTAATTGTCCCTCAGTGTTTTGATAACTAACGATTCGTCATTGGTTTTTTTATAAATGGTATTGATTGTTGTATTTATGGCATCCATCTTCTTGAAATTTTCAACGCGTTTATACACAAGAGATTCATTTTTACTATCAATGCTGTCAAAAATGTGAGAAAACATTGTTTTACACTTATTAATATTAATATTACTTTGACTTTCGAAATAAATATAATATTTGAGACTATCGATTTCAATCGACGGTGACTCGAAACTATCGAACAATGATAGTGAGAACCCAGATTGGAGTAGCAATGTATTTAAAGCTGAAACAATGATGTTCAAATGTTTTTTCAAGAGTTTTTCGAGCTGTTTGGTATTTAATATTTTCTTTGAGTTATAACTGACTTGTAACGAACTGTTTGCTAATAAATCAACGACAATCGTGTAGTCATTGGATTTAATATAAAAACTAATACTATTATGTTTTCGGGGCTGTTTTAAAAATGTGGTAATGACACTTTTGGAGTAAAATGGGATCTTTTTCCCAGTACGTGATACATATGTACTGTATATTCTAAAAATATTGTCTTTACGCTTACCTGGATTGAATCGAATAAGTGGAATATCTTCGGTGCAGTGAATTAACTTGAATATATTTTCTAAGGGCATAACTGTTTTAAATGGGGGATGAATGACAAAATTCATATCATTAAATCCAGTTTCAGTATATGCAATCTCCTTTTTCTTATTTGCATAAATATTATGAAGTAACTTAATATTATCATAATATTTAAACGACTTGTCTTTCATGATCTCCTTGGTTTGTTTCATTAAAATTCCATTGTTTTTAACCATATCATCATAACTATTAATGTTTCGTTTTTTTAAGAACGGATAGTATAAATCGATAAAATACGACTGGACTGGACTGGACTGTTTGTTAATCATAGTTGATGCAACCACTAAATAAATAGTACTGCGATTAACGTCATAATTTAATAATAAGTTATTGTCCATATTAATTAATAAATTATTGCTTGCATTTTCATATGCCTTTTTCTCGTGAGTATTTGTTTCTGTGCCATAAAAAACATCACTTGGATTGCCAGAGAATGCATAATTGATATGATTCAAAAAATTCATACCGAGAGGCATATTGAATTTAATGTTTTTATCAAATTTCAATTTCAATAAATCACCATAATTGTATGTATCTTTCGTCCCGATTGCTTCGAAATCAGTATTCGCAATATTGTAGTTAAAATTAAATAGGGTTTGTTTTAAAATATGGTCATATAGAATATCATTTCCGTTATTTGTAATGTTATTGTAGATTTCTTTATAACTTGGATTGATAATGGATTCATAATATAAATATAATTCGTCGTATGATATGTTATCTAAAAAGGACAATTCCTTTAATATTTTCTTTTTAATTGCTCGTATACTGTCATCTTCGAATATTTCCATATCTGAATAGATGAACGTTGGTTTATCGATTTCTATTTTCGCCAATTCAATTGTGCTAAAAATTTCTTCTGGTTTAACCTTTTTCCCACCAGAAAAAACGATACAATGAGATATTTCAGTAAGATTATTAATTAATATTTTTATCATATATTATACAATAAGCTTATAATTTAGTTATTGATAATATAAGTATTCTTGTTCTTATATTATTTATAGGATAAACGATAACTAAAAAACAATAAATGTACACATACGTTTATTGTTATGTCCTGTGTAGTAACGATAGATCGAGGAAATATATAATTTGGATAAAAAGCAACAACCCAATTTTATTCTACTTTATTATAATTATACCCCCGCACAATTTTGATTGCATCGTCGAGTGTAGGTATTTCCGATGTTTTTAAGAGACTAGCGAGATTACTTCGCAGTCTGCGCTTGGTTGATGTGCGAGTAAACAGTTTCTTGTTTGCTCCAAATAACAGTCTAGGTTTTGTTTCTGTACCCTGTATCGGTGGGAAACGTAGTGTTTCATGTTCCTCTTCGTATATACACGACGCACTATCTACCGAGGTATTGCTGTCCATGCTGTATGTTCTTCGAGAATTTCTTGACATTGTTGATGATTATTAATTATATTTACTAATCATTTTATTTCTAATCAATTATTCTTATTTATGATAAATATACAATTTCACATGTTTGTTAATGGTCATAATATGGATTATCGCTAATTGTCATTCCGCAATATTCTTGGGGTTCTTTTTTATAATCACGGGGTTTGTGAATATCGGATTTTTCCGCAATTTCCAGCAAATATTGGAAATTATCCCAGAACTCATCTTTGTGACCAATTGACTCGGTCATAATATGCGCCATTTCATGAATGGCGACGAACATTAACGTATGTTCATCAATCAAATTATTATTGTCCTTTTTCTTTTTATTCAAACAGAATGCGATTTTTTCACCCTTATTCTCACTATATGCGGTAAATTTACTGGTGGGTAAAGTCTCGCTTATTTTTGTTTTACTAAATCCTTTAACTAAACGTTGAACCCGTTCTTCGTCATTGTGATTTTCGCGCAGATAATCTTTTAGGTCGGTACATTTATTTGTAACACTCGCTAATAAATCCGCGGCTTCTTGTAATTTACTACGTTCTCTCACACAGTATTTACTCCCATCAACCTGCGATATGATACATTTTAAATCGAATTCGCCGTCATTTTTGAAATAAATATACACACACCCCACTATCACAACACAGAGAATGAACATATTTACATAATCATCATTCATTTTTAGAATATAATGATAAAATATTATTATGCAGGATTTATGTTATGGAATGTGAGTATTAATTATACCGAGCACATCCGTCCTAACCAATCATAACAGTATCTAAATATGTAATGATTATTGCGGTAAAACTACCAATCGCGCTTTAAATAATTTATTGACCAGCAATTTCGAAAGTTTTGCGGTAAGGGTCAGACTCGATGGTGGAGTTCATCCAAGGTCCAACGTCAACTTTGGGGATGGCGGGGTCGCTGCGAATAGTTTGGTTGCTGTTGCGTAAAGTTTGTCCGATTGACTCTAAGTTGCTGAGGGGAGGTCCAGCGCGGAGAAGATCGGGTGTCATGACACCATTGGCATTGTTGACCGAAGTGGGGTTAAGTGCGGAAAATTTGCTGTTCTCGTCTTTGGGGAGAAGGTCAACAGGGTTGGCGGCAGCCATGGGAGCAGTAGCCATAGGACCATCGGCAGCCATAGGATCAGCAGCCATAGGACCTTGTTTAACTTGGGTGGGTTCAGAAGCCGCGACTTCTCCGTTAGTGGTACCGAGCGAAGCATAACCATCAGTGATCATGGATTTGGCATCGCCGTATCCAAACATCATTACCGCAAGGATAACTACTACAATAAATATAATTACACGTTCGTTTGTGAAAAACTTGGCTAATCCGCGTTGTAAATCTTTCAACATTATATATAGAGTGGGTATAATATATTTATCAATGTACAGTTAATTTATCTAAACATTTACATTTCTTCGTCACTATCATCACTATCTTCGATAGATTCCAACATGTATGTGTTTTTGATTTTGCGTGCTTCTAAATAAGATGCTAGGGCTAATTCCTTGGCGAGTTTTGCCTTTTTTCGCGTATCCTTGTACATCTTATAATATACATCTTTTCGTTCGCTAATTTCAAAAGTATCTTCTTCGTTCGGGAATAACTCGATTTCTTCTAATATATTGCTAAAATCTTCGCATTGTTCTAGATCGTTGTCCTGGTCCTGGTCTTCGTTTTCATGTGGTTCGGTCGCTACATTATTATTGTCGCATTCGTCTTCGGTATCTGTGTTTTCTGTCGTCAAATATGTATCCGTAGTATCTTCGATATTTGTCACAGGGTGCTCTTTAATTTCAATATTTATCGTTTCATCATTATTCTGAATAATAACTTCATGTTCTTGATTATCTTCTACAATTTGGGTTTCTGTCATCGTTTTTTCTAAATTATTTACACAGGGTACAATCTCGACGGTTTCGGGTATTTTATTTTCAATAAACGGTATCGTCGTGTCTGGTGAATTACCTAAATGAGAAGAAGGTTTTAAAATGCATTTTGAAAATAAATTCTTCTTTTCTAACTTCATCATTTGCTTAATTTCAATAATGATCTGGAAACTTCGCGCACCGCATTTAATACCTTGAATTTCGAGTACAGTCATTAATTCATTCTCTTGGAGAATGTCAGTTATATCCACTTCATTCTCATGTTCGTCATAAATAGTTAGCTGGGGTTTACCTAGGGCACTGGGTATATCTGCTCTTACTAAATAATATTTACCCGATTTATACAGTTTAATAGGAGACGTAAAATAGTTTTCAATATCCGACAATTCTAAATCACCTTCAAACCAATCTTCGCGGGATTTGTAAATTTGTTTATGACAAACCTCTTCTAAATTTTCAAACCAGTTTATAAAATCACCATTATCGTTTGTAAACATTAAATCAATTAAAAATTTACGATTTGTATTGACCACGCCGTTTCGTGATAAACATTTCGGAGGTTGGATATACACAGGTTCGTTATTTATACTAAAACGTATAAAGTAAGAACCGCCAGATCGAGAAATGGGGTTGGATAGTACCAATTTGTCAAACGGAAAAGAACTTGATGGCTCAAAGATGTCACTCATTATTAATATAAAAAATGATATTTTTTCATAAATGAAAACGAATGGACGATGGTCCAGAATCGTTCAAAAAACTAAAACGGATTACGTATATAATATAATATGGCAGCACCAAAGTCAATTAAAGATACATTAACACTTTTACTACACGATAAGAGACTTTTAGAAGATTTTAGAGAAATAAGTAAACCTTTTGTAAAAACAATTTATGACGAATTGTACATTTACATCATTTTTTTATTATTATACAGTATTTTATTATTTCTGTTATTATTAACCATTTTAGGCATTTTAATTCGTATTATTTCAGTACCAAATAATTTTCTTACTAAAATATATAACGAATGAAATCTCTGTCTGGTGGACACGGTTTACAATCTTCCGAAGTGGCTGATACGTCTGGTATGAATCTTACTGGCGGCGAAGAAGTGGTGCAAGATGCTCCTGCGATGGGTGGCGAAGAAGCTCCCGTGGATGCGCAGGCTGGTGGCAAAGGTAAGCGCGGACGCAAAGGTGTTCGCAAAACCAAGCGCGCTCGCAAGAGCATGCGCAAACGCAAAGGCGGTAGCCTCATGGGTTCTAACACCGCCGCTGCGATTGTTCTATTAGCTGCCAACACTTTATACAAGGGCAAAAATAACAAATCCAAGAAAAGCAAGACATACAAGAAATATAACAAATCTAGACGTTATAAGAAATAGATAGTAATTATTCATTATATTATATATAAAATGAATAACAGTTTAACACAATCGACTTTGAAGGAAGACACAAAACAATGGATTCAAATCGACAGTCAATTGAAAATAATGAACGAACAACAACGTCAATTAAGACAGCAGAAAACGGCATTATCACAGCGGATATGTAGTAATATGGATAATATAAATAGTCATAAAATGAGCATGGCAAATATAGTAATAAAAAAATACGAGAAAAAAGATTATTCTCCATTGACATTTCAATATATTGAAGAATGTTTGCATAAAATAATTAAAAACGAGAACCACGTAGGCGCGATTATAACGAAATTAAAAGATGACCGACAGATAAAACGGACGGCTGATATAAAAATAGTATAATGGGTTTTGGCATTATATATAGATCGATTATAGTCTTATATATATATAATAATGCCAAAGACAAAGAAATATGTCCGACCCAATAAACGTCCGCAGAAACAAACAAAACGAAAGAGAAAAATGCAGAAACAAACAAAACGAAAGAGAAAAACGCAGAAACAAACAAAACGGAAACAAAAAGGGGGGAATGTGACACATCAAGAAATTATAGATGCGATTGAACGAGTTGATTTAGAATATGTAAAACAGAATATTGTCAGGATATCCAAGATTAACATGCCAGCCGATATTAGAACGATTGACCAAACGACAAGTCAATATCCGTTGCACGTTGCGATTCGTGTATGTCGCAAACAGTATAATGGAGGTGATTATGACCTAGTAAATAAGTGCATACAGATTATAATTATCATATTAAAAGGCGGCGCAAATGGATTTGGTGCAAATTTGTCTAACATTGGTTTTACAGGTGATGATCAAGAAGGTGCAAATCTAGAAGGCGCTATTCTAGACAATGCAAATCTAGAAGGTACAATTCTAGACAATGCAAATCTAGGCGGCGCAAATCTAGGCGGCGCAAATCTAGAAGGTGCAAATCTAGAAGGTGCAAATCTAGGCGGTGCGGATTTAGACGATGCAAATTTAAAAAATGCGTATCTAGAAGGTGCAAATCTAGAAGGCGCAATGTTATTAAATGCATATTTAACAGATGCAAATCTAGAAGGCGCAAATCTATCCGATTCTTTTTTAAAAGGTGCAAATCTAGAAGGCGCAAATCTATCCGATTCTATTTTAAAAGGTACAAATTTTAAAAGAGCGATTCTAGCAGGTGCTGTTCTAGAAGAGGCTAATTTAGAAGAGGCTAATTTAGAAGAGGCTATTCTAGTAGGTGCGAATTTAGAGGGTGCTAATTTAGAAGGTGCTAATTTAGAAGGTGCTGTTCTAGAAGAGGCGAATTTAACGCACGCAAATTTAAAAGGTACAAATTTAAAAGGTACAAATTTAACGAACGTAGACTTTACTGGCGCAAAACTACATGGTGCAATATTTGATGAGAATGTAATCGTCGATGGAGCGAATTTTTCAAATACCATATATGCGGCCGAGAACGTTGCCCCGAATGCGGTGTTCGCTCCTTCAAGTCCTGATTATGCTCCTTCAAGTCCTGATTATGCTCCTTCAAGTCCTGATTATGCTCCTCCGAGTCCTGATAGTCTTGCTCGTGTGAAAGCCGCCCTGCGAGAATTATTACTTCAACATTCCTCAGTTAAATTAAATAAATATAGCAAGACGAATCCATTTGAAAACGCAGAATTATCCAGTTTTGATGTGATACAACAATCAGATGTGAAATACTGTGATTATATTAACGAAAGTCCAACAAATCTTCTAATAATGTTTGGCAGACAAATCGCATTTATCGATACAGATAGACTTAAACAGTTAATAAACAAATCATCTGCGGATGAGGATAAAATAGTATACCGATGTAAAAATGTAGATCAAGCATTTATGCCCCGTAGTGAAAATATTATAGGAGGTCCGATGTTAAATATGGACATCATCGGATTATTAGGTGCGATGGTTCCGCTCGAATACTTGGACGACGCAGTTAAGGGGGAACATCAAATATTTATGGTTGAACCAACTGACAATGTACCAAAAATGCCAATAGCTTCGCTTGGCGTACGTCTGGGAGGAGATGTAGTAAGCGCGAATCATTGTCAAGCAATTGTATCCAAACAAGTCTGTTCAGTTTCGTATATTAAGAATAAGGTATTATTGGAAGTGTGTCAACCAACGGGAGAAATACCTAAACAGCAAACAAAGAAGCGTAAAAATATCTTCTCAGTAATGAAATGAATGAAAACGAAATCCGAGCGAAAGTATAATGTATTTTGAATGTATTTTGAATGTATTTTCCATCTATATATAATATATAAAGATGGAACACTTGTCCTGTCCATTTGGATTAGCTGTTAATAATTCACTCAGTGGCGGTTCATTGCCAATAAAAATGTTTGAAAATCGAGAACCCATGATTATTACCACCGATTTTTTCGACCATTTACTAGACACAGTAACCGTTGGGTCAATCAATGATAGTTTAATGAAAAAAGTGCAGCATAAAATCAAACGCAACATAACACAAAAATTACGCAAGAATTAAACTCACTGTTAATACCGACTGTACAATTGTAAGCATTTTAGAAATATTTGTAATAGGGTAAATATCACCATACCCAACCAGACATCCAGTAGAAACCGAAAAATATAAACGGTTAAATATTTTTTGTAGTATATCTGGGTTTAATTGTTTAGGGTGAAGCTCTTGTTTATCAACTTCTTTTTTTATATCTTTTGTCGTTTTGTCTATATTGTAATCTTTTTCCATATCTTTGTCCAATGTATTTTCATATTGCTCGAAACCTTCTTTGGACACTTCCTCTACCTTTTCCTCAACTTTTTTTTTAATGAGTTCACTTTTCGTTATATCCTTTACTTGATTTAATCCCTTAAAATGTTTATCATCAATCAATGAATAAATCAATGTGAAAAACAAACACGAGAACAGTAATATAATAATTTTATTAATACGTATAAACTTAATCAGTTTATAATACTCCATCGCTATATATAACTATACATTACAGTTATATATATTTTACTAACTCTCTGAGATTACATTGGACACTTAGCTACCAGCAGACCATTTGTTATAATTAAACGAGTTTATATTTAATTTTTTATCTCCATTTTCTTTCCAGTAAGCAACCTTGGCAGCGACTGCTTTTTCTTGGTCGGTCATGGGAATATGAGGACCACTTTTGTTTAATTTATCTAAATTGCATTGTTTGGCTTCGGGTTTTACACCGTAACAATTCACACCAAACTTAATCTTTGGGTTCGCCATATAACCGCCATTTACACCAGGGCGACCACATGCGTTTTTCTTTTTATCGTCTGATTGGAGTTTTTTCCACGTTTCTTTTTGTGTCGGGAAATACGCCATCTGATCCGCTGACCAACCATAATTGCACCATTCCGAACCATTATTGTATGAATTTTCGATTTGGTCATATGTTGCAAGTTCCGCGCCATATGCTTTGCAAATAGCCTGTGCATCATCGTAATTGTACTTGTTATTTGCAAAATTAAATACTTCCTTTAATGGTTCTTGCACAGCAGACTCAGCAGGTACATCCGATAATGGACCAACGGCAGTAGCTATATCAGAAGGAGGCGTCTCGTCTGGGTCAGATGTCTTCGATTGTAAATCGAACAGTTTTTCAAAATCGTCAAAAATAGAGACATTGAAAGCATATTTAAAAAACATAAATGTCAAGATAAATAATAAGATTAACCACCCCACTGTTTCTAGAAAGTAAATGGTGACAGGTTTGGACATACCATTCATAGGTATTCTAAAAGCATATACAACCGTATATAGAATTAATATATAAATCGTTTGGTAAATGCCAGCATAATCATCTTTAATATAGTCTTTTAATTCAGACCAACGTTCTTTCACAAATACTCCTTGTTTTTCTTCATCAAGTGAAAAATAAAATATAAGAAATGTGGTGATAATAATAATAGAAAGCAATAAATCAATAATATAACTAAATGTTGTTAACCGACCAGAAGAACCCGTATTTGTAAACATCCCTAAAATGAAGTACGCAACCACATAAACGATTATGAAAAATACGAGCATGTATAAATTATTTGTCGTCAATATTTTGTCTTTCATGAAATCGGCATCTGATGATTCTTTGGTTTCTGTTTCCTCTTCCACTGAATCTGTGACAGGTTCATCGGTAGCGACTTCGTCGACCACAGGCTCATCGCCAGTAGGTTGTTCGGCAACAGATTGTTCGCCAGCAGATTGATCGCCAGCAGATTGATCGCCAGCAGGTTGTTCACCAGCAGGTTGTTCACCAGCAGGTTGTTCACCAGTAGGTTGTTCACCAGCGGGTTGTTCGCCAGCAACTGCATCCTTATCTTCCATATTTTCTCTTAAATTTGTATAAGGGGAACTTTTCATCATGGGTATAGTGCTATAATATATATAATTATTTTTTTCGATAAAATAAACAATACGCTTGGTTGGATACTAGCGATTGTTTATTCACTACATTTAATACAGTCGTGTCATTAAAGTGATACCATTCATCCATTGCATTTTTAACGAATGATGTATAATGTCCGCCGTTTACATTACCGCTATGATTGCAAATACCAAAACAATCGTACATGTGACTATCGTTCGTTACGATATATTGTTTGAGGTCCAAATCGTTGATTGGAAACGAAATGACATCTTGGTTTTTCCTTAAATTATGATTAAATCGCTTAAAAATAATAATCAGTATTTTGGGCAATTTCCAAAACATCATTTTTTTCTTTGCATCTTGGTGACGATGCGTACTTTCATTATACCACGCATTATCTCCTGTTAATAATTCAGCACCCGTATAATTATCAAAACACTTGTAAATATTTTCATATGAACCGTTACGATTGCTGATGGGTAAATCAATGGAAAAAAACATCTCGGGTCGTGTGCTTTTCAATGTGTTTTTCATGTCGTAAATATGTGAGATAGAAACACCATAAAATATATCCATAATTGCAGAATGTTCTTTTTCATAGGTCGTTTTCAATAGTGTATAGCATTCATTGTCAATATTATTAACATTTTTATTTATAACCACTGTTTTTGGCGTAGATAGTCCTTTGTGAATGCATTCAATAAAGAAAAAAAGGAATTCGGAAATATCATTCTGTTCCCATCCCGAAAACATATTGAAATCGAGTTTTTTTGCAACTCCTTGTAAACTAGATACAAACCGATTTGGTTTTACAATACCATTTCCACTCCACATAACGTTACGAAGATTGTTCCATTCTTTCAATAAAACACATTCGATATTATCATTGTATGTAGTATTTGTATCCAAAAAAGTGTTTAATTCATATGTATGGTTTAAAATTTGTAAGCATGAATTTAGAAAGCACGTGTTCCCAAGGTTGTATAGTCCAGTCAAACGTTTTTTATTATATTTATCCATGTTTAAATACATATATAAATAAACCTTTATGTTATATATATTTATCAGATGGATGATTTCAGTAGACGTAATCTCCAAAGTATGTTCGACGATATATCAAATGTAACCGTAGGACGCGACAATACCAGTAACAATAACAATAATAGTACACGCAGAGAGAGAGATTCGTTAAATACAAATCGTGATACTACACGGCCGATATTTAACGAAAATGTACGACGACCAGACATTGTTGAGACATTGCAGTCATTAATCACCAGTTATAATGAGAATTTCACACGTTATCAGGACAATACTTCTCGTTTGATTACAAATTTGCAGGAAATATGGAATAATGATAGAGAAGTGGCGCGCCTCGCACGTGCAAATCGTGCACAAAGATTTGCACCACGCGCCAATGTAGCGGCCGCGGGTGCGTGGGTGCCGCGTACTCATGTTGCGGAGGCATTTATGCAACCCGTTCCGATTGTACCGACGAATGCCCAAATCACAGATGCTACCGAGATGATTTTGTATAGTAGTACAAGTCCAACATTAAATACATCTTGTCCAATTAGTATTGAAAACTTTGAGGATGATGAACCATTGCTCCGCATTTTACATTGCCAACACGCATTCCGTCCCGAGGCGATACAAACATGGTTCAGAACGAATACACGCTGTCCTGTATGTAGATATGACATACGTGAATATAATGATACACGAACAGTAACAAGAACTGGACCTACTGATGATACATATAATGCGACTAGTCAGGCGGTAGCCGACCTTATTAATGCGCCACTAGGGGAGATCAGTCAAGCAGAAACTGATCTTATTAATTCGACGGCAGATATGATAAGTCGCGCGTTACAACAATCATTAAGAGGGAATAGTATCGATAATATGCATGTTCTAACTTTTGATATACCGACAATTGTAGGTGCAGTTGTACCGACACTAGATGTTTCGAGTCAACAGCTAATTATTGACGTATCGAATCAAACACTATATTAATCGTGTGTATAAAAATGAAAAATGAAAAAATGTAAAAATGTAAAAATATGTTTACATTTTTATCGCATAATCGTGTCTTAATTTACGATTTTGTGAAATATGAATTCAAGCTGTGTTGCTTATTGTTAACACGGTCGATTTCGCGCAAACGTTTATCAAATAACAATTGTTTTATTTTATCCGAACAGTATTTTTCCTTTTTCTTGTTGTATGTTTCTAAATCGCCATCGTGTTCTTTTTCCAATGCGCTCATGTCATGTAAGTATTTTTTCCGCGCAGGTTCTTTGCGCTGATGAATCCAAATGTCTTCAATCGCCAGACCAAAGAGTTGTTGTAGCGGTTTCATTAGTTGATTTGTAATATAATGACCATAATCAATGGTGAGTTTCTCATTTACAATGTATTCGGGTGTTTCGATGCGGTCACCATTAAGTGCCTTTTTATTTTTAGTTACAATGAACACGTATTTAATGCGGTCACCTGGTTTGGGTTTATTTCCTGGGTCACGTTTGCCGATACGGTCGGACAAAACCCAATGCCCAATCTGCTGTGGGTTTTTATATTCACTACGCAATGCCTTTGTAATAGCAAGTTTATCCATTGAAACGTCGCCATCAATCAATACTTGTAGAGATTTGTCAAGATATTCAATCGCACATTTAACATCTTGGGTTTTCATTAAGATATTGATGATTTCGCCATACGTATCCTTTAAATAATCACAGGAATCGCGACGTTTAATCGACAACCCCATATATTTCAGAGACCCTTTATTGGGGTCATCTTCGTATAAAATCCCGACATAACGTTTTTTCGACAGAAGCACAAATGGCATAAACGTTTTTTCATATTCCAGATACATTGGTTTTTTCAAAAACTGACTACATACGCGTTCAACCTCGAACGATAATTCAATAGTCATTGCTAATGCAGGTTGTCCTCGAATCGGATTTCCCTCCAAATCTTCAAAATTAAATGTATAAAATACACTATCTGTATCTCCGTAAATGTATTCCGCACGACTGCGCACAGTTGTGCCGTCCTTCATTGTAACGATGGTATTGCCGTAGTTTTCTTCGACCATTCCGCGTGCATACATGATCATTTGTCTCCCCGTTGCAGTTGTGCAAGCAGCCACGTCTTTTTCGTAAAATGTGGATGTCCTCGCGCCACATTGACCATAAAGAGAATTTGCAGTAACCTTATAACCCAATTGACGCTTATCCAAAATGTTTTTCATGAACGGGTCAGGTTCAGTTTTGATTTTTGCTCGGGTACTTTTTCGTGCTTTAAGTAGTTCCGCCAAAATAGACGGCATGATCGATTGTTGGTCATCGGGCAATTGAACCCAACGACATATTTTTTTACCACATTTCACCTTTTCTTCTTTGGATTTCGCGGTTTTTCTTTCATATTTATAAGAATCAAATTCAGTATTGATATAATCGTATCCAGGCAAGTTATCGTAGATGAATATGCCATTGTGGTCCTTTTCGCCCGTTTCCGTCACGAGATTACCCAGCAAATCGTATTCTTTTGTCCATACTTTACTATCATGACTATAATTTTGACTAATCATCGATGACGGATATAGTGAACTATAATCCACACACGCAACTGGGTTATCCATATACATCTTACATTTGGGTGGCAATACAATCGCGCCTTCAAAGCCACCATCATCCTCCTTCTTTTCCAAATCAGGCATTAATGTTTTCTTCTCGCGACATTTTTTGGCAACATAACTAGTCAGTTTGATACCCTGTCCGCGGAATATCAAAAACTCAATCGGAACGTTACAAATATTTGACATCTCAATATATCCCGTAATCACATCGATTTTGTTCATTAGATGATGTACGAGGTTACAATCCTGAATACAATATTTTGCAACGATTGCGCGTTCGGTTGGTCCTTCGTTTGTCAAGCGGAAAATATCTTGGGGAGATACATCATCCTTTGCAATACCCCAACGCAGTTTTTTACCCCCATCGAACGTATGGTTTCCGTCAATAACAAGTACATTATAATTTTTCCCATTATGTATTTTCTCATGAATGTCCAACACTTCGTATTTTTTACCATTATTGTAATGGTTTGTGGTAAACGAGATCAAATCAATATGAATATAATCGTTCACGTGTAACCCTTTTAGGTTTGAACTATATAATTCACAGCGGGGTGTGTCATCAATGACAATATTCTCATAATGAACAATATTATCGCTGATGTAATCACCAACCACATCGTCCAATTTATACGAAGATAAATTAAAATCGCGACGGAAATACATATACATATCTATTTGCAACCTACCTTCGATGTCGTAATAGCGCAAATCATATTCACCACTAGCAAGAACCAGTTTCTTGTTTTCAATTGTAAAATCGCGATTGAAATCATCCGTTGAAATGGCGCATGGTTTATGACCAGTATCATTCTTAATTCTTGATAATTCAAGAAAATTACGCGCACACCCCAATTCCAATGAACGTTTAAACATAAACTGACAATCAAAACCAAATGTATTGTATCCAATGATGATGTCGGGGTCTTCCTTTTGGATTAATTTCGTCCATTCACATAATACCTCAGATTCCGTTTTGACTGAATGAATTTCTGCGTTTTTCACATCATCGCAACTCCCAAGTACCACACAATGATTTAAATAGGGTTCATTTTCGCCATATTTCATAAAGGTTGATCCGATAAATGTGACCTTGTCACCCTCCAATTCGGGAAATAAACACATCAAAGCTTTGTCGAACAATGTAATTTTTTCGTCCCGCGCGATTTTTTCCGTCATTAGTAAGATATCTAGTATCGTTTTTTTCGAGAATTTACGCTCAGCTGCGGATTTCTTTGGTTTTGTTACTCCGGCACTGCGATTAAAACATTCCTCTACTTTTTGAATACGGCTAGTTGTGCCAGTAGAAGTTCCGTCATCGTCGTCGGTTAGACTGTATCGATTAACGATTTCGTCTGCTTGTAGAATGAGTTCGTCAATGCGTTCGGACGTTTTTTCATATATTTTCTCCAAACTATTACTTAATAGAGCTATTTGTTTTTCAATGTGCGCTTTGGAAACCTTTTCTTTTGGAAACACTTTATCAACATTCTCAAATTTCTTATGACCAAACGCACACAGAACCGATTGTTTTATAAGCGCGAACCCATTGCTCTCGTCGACATTTGGTTGATTTTTAAACACATCAACAATGTTTGTTGCCAGTTTTTTATACGTTTTCACAGGAACAGGGAAATCGCCATGACTACTACTTGCTTCAATGTCAAAACTACATATTTTGAAGGGAACAGTGTCTTCCTTATTATTTAGTGGAATAATTTGGTCCGCACGACATTTGTACTTATATTTACACGATGTAGAAATTGTCGCATTATGTGTTGCTGTTTTTTTCAACCGAATCCAACCAGACGGGGTTACATTCTGGATATGAAAGAACCGCAACAATGGCGGGATGTTCGTTTCATATAGTGGATACTTACTGAAACCGTATTTCTTTTTATCGGAGTATCCTTTGAATTGACCATTTTCATAGATCACCTCATTGTCCGTCCAGAATCTCTTCACTTTATAAAAACATTTCATGCTTTTAAATACAATTTTGATGAATTTGGACTTTTTGCCCGAAGTAAATCCATATAGTTTGTCGTGATCATCAATGTAGTAAGTTCTGAATGATTTGTTGTAATAACTTGTTCTCGTAGAACGAAATGTGTCTCTGATTGAATTCTCAATCTCAACTACCAACTCGTGATTCGCATTATCGGGCAGTTTCGCATAGAAGAATGGTTCAAAATCGTAAACGTCAATCGAACATGTCTCACCTTTGGTGTTTATACCAAACATTTGGATATTGAAGTAGCTGTTATCCAAATTAACAGGCATGGGGTCTCCTGGCATTAACGGACCAGTATGATTGGTGTCCTCGTCGTCATTTATCTTGTTACTTATTCGGAAGTCAAATAGTTTGAACTCGCGCCCGTCGTATGCGCCCTTTTTCATCGTCTTCGTAGTTTTCTTCATTTTATTTAAATAATAATATGAAACTGTTTTTAATCAATTTTTTCGCCATTTATGTTTACCGTTTATCGTTTGGTCTTCCTTTTCTTTTTCATGGTTTTTCGCTTGTTTTTTCGCTTCATTGATGACGCCGATTTACCTTTGCCCTTTCTTTTTTTCGTTCCCTTACCGCCAGTCTTGCCTTTCTTAGTCTTCTGCGTAGCAGAAGCATTGAAAAATTTAACAAGGTCATCTGTTTCACGGGCCTTCTCGAAATATTCCAATTCTCCACCATTCCCTATTCTAAATACGGTGGGATATCCAGAGACAGATATCTCTCGGTCTCCTTGAATACGTTTGTTTAATCCATCGATTTTTTCTTGTTTGAGTGGGTCACTGTCTTCGATTTCCATAATCTCGTGAGGAACAGTGATACGTTTTTTCATTTCCTCCCATTTAGGCATTAACTGCTGACAATGTCCGCACCAATTCGCGTGAATTAATCCAACAACTACTGTCATTATATATATAATATTATATTATATATAATATAACAAGATGGCATCTAAAATGATATTCTTAATCTTTCTATTATTTACGTTTTTGTTAGGATTATACGTATTTGTAGAAGCGGGTTCTCAATATGATGGATATAGTGGAGAACAATTACACGAATTTTTCGAGAACAACGAATCAAATTGTCCCAATCTATTAGTTAAAAAGGACGGACTTATATTAATGTATAATACGAGTAAGCCAGTAGTAGATGGATTCAATCCCTTACCCTTTTATAGTTTAGATGAATATATTGCTCATTTAGAAAGAGAACGCGAGCGTGGTAATAATTGCCCCGTTTTGTTTTTACAAGCGGAAAATAATACGCAAGGCGAAACCGTATATAGGGCGCGACCCAGTCCCTTCGATATGCAGGGTGGATTACAAACGCAAGTTCCCGAAGTATTATATAAGGAAAATGACAAGAAAATGTTGGTCAAGGTAATGGATGCGTCGAGAACCAATTCTCCCTATAACGATAAACAATACGCGGGTTTTGATGCCCATGGACAACATAATGGCGAACGCACTGAACTCGACCAAATACACATATCGACCGCGCAGCAACCGTCCAGCGACAATTCAATGGACTCAAATTGGGGTGGTGTAAAACATACCCAGAATGCTGTAAAGGCGGGTAAATATAAGGATCGTGAAGTCGCGAAGCCGACCCATGCAACTCACCCAGGTGCTTTTTAATTCTAAACACATATTATAATCACTACAATATGTCTTGTCCATTCAAGAATATATTCGGAAAAGTTGGCGAAGGTGTTCACTCCATTCGTGTGTACGATATTGCAATCATTGATATTTTTCTTGTAATTTTAGCAGGTTATTTAATACATTTATGTGTACCTCAATACAATGTGTATAAAATAATCTCGGGATTATTCGTTTTAGGAATAGTAATGCATCGATTATTCTGTGCAAGAACTACCATAGATAAACTATTATTCCCTTAATATTATTAAGTACTCCTCTATTATTTTTATTATATTTTTTATTTTTTTCATAACATCGAGAACATTCATCTACCCATGGTTCAGATATCAAATGTAATGTTCTCGACATTGTAAAATAAAAGTAATAAGTATTAAAATAAACATGAACAAACGTCCTAACATTTATATTTATAAATTATAAATGTTCAATAATTACAATAAATAGGTCTTGATACTGTTAATGACATTCGTTCCGATTTTCCGCATTTTCCCAGTACTACCTTCCAAACGCAGACCATCCAAAATATTGTTTTGTTTTTGAAGCGCATCCACGAAATTATGAATTGAGTGGTAATCTTCTAGAATTTTCTTGGCAACCGTCGTACTTACTCCGGGAATTTGACTCAACATTAATATCCCGATGTTTTCCTTTGTAATATTTTGTTTTTTTGCGGTTTTCACGACATTTGCATATTCGAGTGCATTGGTGTTCACTCCGTCTTTGTTGTAAAAGAAGATTTTCTTTTTAACAAATTCCTTGTCGATTTTCTCTCCCATTGCTAACAAATAATGCGCAGTCTCTTTCAATGACTGTGTTCGAATAACCGAGAACCCTTTGAATAAATTGATTGAGATCAATGCTGATAAAATCGCCTTGCGTTCAATGGGATTGACGATACTATTAATATTCCCCTCAATCAAATAAAATATATTATGATTTGGTATATCATTTGAATTAGACAAGCGAAAGGATTGTTCGGTATAGCGACCGTCTTTGATCGACGACATAAGGTCATTTAACGTTTTTCGCTCGATAATGCACATAGTATCGTCTCCATCATTTCTAAATATAATATCACCGACATCTAAGCATTCTTTGGTTATGTCCGATAATAGTGGAGAGGAAGAACCTAGCGCCATGTCTTGAATGTAATCATACAAATCATGTTCTCGATTATCAATAATAATCTTCATTTCAATAATATAGTAAAAACTCATTATATTATTTAATAAACACAATATTTAATTGCGACCTCCGGGCATACCGATGGGGTACGACGAGCGAGAAGTAGAAACGAGAGGTAATTTCATAAGTGTATAGTTGCTTGATGTGCCACGGTACGCAATGGCAGCAGCGGCGGACGCATTCGTCTTGGGGACAAGACCCGCCTTTGAGTTACCACCACCAGAGTTTCGGTTTGCTATGCTTGATGCGGATGCAGTTTTTTTTGTTGTGCTAAGAACCATAATATATATATACTAAATATATTATTTCAAAACTTATTATATGAAAATTGATTAATCCGCTACATATTATTACATTTAAAAAACACAATAATGGCTAACATTTCCACGAACGACGAAGATATTTCGGTGAAGAAGGACTCAAACGGCAACGAGTTTCTATACCTCGATCCATACAATCCTCTAAATGTTCAAATCACAGAAAACGACATTAAGAACATCTTAAAACGGTACAAGATTGATATTCCGATTCACAATTTCACTTTATACAAACGAGCATTTGTTCATCCGTCTTATACGCGGCGTCCAGATGATGAAAATAAAGCGAACAATATTATTATTGCTGAAAAGCCCGACAATTGTTTGCCTCTGCACACTAAATGCAATGAGCGTTTGGAGTTTATTGGCGACGGGGTATTGGAATGTGTCACGAAATATTGTCTATATAAACGTTTTCCAAAGGAGAATGAGGGATTCATGACTGAAAAAAAGATCGCGCTGGTCAAAAACGAGTCAATTGGACGTCTAGCATATGAAATGGGGTTACATAAATGGTATACTATTTCTAAACATTCGGAAAGTAAACAAACGCGTGTAAATTTGAAAAAGTTGGGTTGTTTATTTGAGGCATTCATTGGAGCATTGTTCTTGGATTGCAATAAGATTAAAGTAACTGATGAACATAACTGGTTTGCGGATGTATTTACGACTGGTCCTGGATTCCAAGTCGCGCAAACATTTATCGAAAGTGTGTATGAAGCGCACGTTGATTGGGTCGAACTCATTAAACACGACGAAAACTACAAAAACATTTTACAAGTGACCATACAAAAAGAGTTCAAAGTGACGCCCCATTACATTGAAATTAACACATATAACCAAGAAAAAGGATATCATATGGGGGTTTATTTATGTTTAGGACAACAACATCACAATTTGAAACATTTCCAATCAATTAATCTCGACACATATACGTCTTTTCAATGTATACATGATCATATGGAAAAAGAGAACAAAGCCTTTGTATTTCTCGGAGAGGGTGTTCATAAAATCAAGAAAAAAGCGGAACAAATTGCTTGTAAGCAAGGATTAGATGTTATGCAAAAATTTGTATAAATAAAAAAATCTACAATAATTTATAACATTATTGTATATGAATATTGATATATTGAAGAAACGTCCACAACCTAAACAAAAAAATGAATTTGTTTTTTTAATTGATAAGCCTGAACAAGAGAAAAAAATGGAAATCGTTGATAAACGTGGGAGTCAAACAATAGATCGATCTGAAATATTACGCCGTTTACAGAAAAATATGAGATCAACCACGATTGATGAGAATAAAGAAGTGGTGTCTCGCTCTGATTCAACCATTATTGAAGAACCCACGGTTGATGTCGATGAAGACACTTCTATAATTGTCGACCGAACTATCGATACTGTTACGGATGAACCTGTTACAGAGAATCCCGAAACGATTATAGAGGAAGCTGCAATAGACGTCATCGACGAAGTGGCCGATAAAGAGACAGATGAAATAGTAGACCCCGAAGCACAGAAAAAACGCGGACGTAAACCCAAAGAGGGTGTATTTGATGTTGCTGTTATAAATAAAGGCGTTGAAGAACTGAAAAAGAAATTACCAAAAGAATTGGGTGATCAAATTATTATTCGCGCCCCCACGTATTACATGAATAATCGCAAAATCTTCATTAAAAAAATCAATGAATCGTTTCATGGCTACTTGAAGAAGATTCAAGGCACTGAAAAGAAGAAATTAGATCCCAATGAACGTACTTTATTCACACATCAAGAAATTGTGCGTGATTATTTGAATATTTACACCCCATATAGAGGATTATTATTATTTCATGGTCTAGGTTCGGGTAAAACGTGTTCGTCTATTGCGATTGCGGAAGGAATGAAAACGAATAAACGTATTTTCTTATTGACCCCTGCGTCATTGAAAATGAATTATTTTACGGAACTCAAAAAATGCGGCGATGACTTGTATAAGAAAGACCAACATTGGGAATTTGTTTCAATTGCGGGAAAACCTGAAAATGTTGAAATATTAAGCAAGACATTATCCTTATCGCGCGAATATGTGCGCAAGCGAAAAGGTGCATGGATGGTGGATGTTTCAAAAAAACACAATTATTCTTTATTAACTGCGGATAATCAAAAGCAAATCGATGACCAACTGAACGAAATGATCCGTGTAAAGTATACGGATATCAATTATAATGGTATCAACATGAAAAAATTAAAAACAATTACTGGCGATTTTACCAGAAACCCGTTTGACAATTGTGTTGTTATTGTAGATGAGGCGCATAATCTTGTGAGTCGAATTGTAAACAAACTGAAAGTTAAATCATCCGTTTCTTATAAGTTATATGACTATTTGATGAGTGCTCAAAATGCCAAAATCGTATTATTAACGGGAACTCCTGTTATCAATTATCCTAATGAAATCGCGGTATTGTATAATATTTTGAGAGGCTATATTAAATCATGGACATTTAAATTAAATGTGAATACTGACGATAAAACCAATAGTGAACGGATACTTGAACTGTTTAGCAAAGAAGGTTTAAACACATACGACCATGTTGAATACAGTGGTAATAAATTACAAGTTACACGTAATCCATTTGGATTTATAAATACCAACAAGCGAGGTGTTTTGCAAGGTAAAAAACGTGGTGGTCAGGATGGCGGCGCGGAAGAGTTTATTGAGAAAGGGGAGGTGCAGTCAGAAAATATGGATGAAAAAGACGAACCCGAAGTGATAGATGATAGTGAAGAAAAACAAGAAGTTGAAGAAGAAAACAAAGAAGAAAACAAAGAAGAAAACAAAGAAGATGACAATGAATCATCCGTAAAGAATTATTCTGCATTGGAACTGAAAGATGCTCAAAGTAATATAGCGACCACACAGTATGATCGTATAAATACATTACAACAACTCGTTGAAACAATGGAAGATGATATGAGTAAACTGAAAAATAAAAACAGTATTCTTGAAAAACAATTTCTAGATGGTATTGTGGAAGAAGCAAAGCAAACCGAAGTTCATGAGGACAAGGAACGTTTGGAGGCATTCGAGGCAAAAATCAATGCATTAAACGAAAGTATTGAAAATATGAAACAGGATGTAAAAGAACCGAACGACGATGATGTCGAAGATACCTCAGAAGCCGCCGATAAAATGAGAAAGGAATTCGAAACCGATAAAGATATATTCGAAGCCCGTATGTTGGCGCAAGAAGAACAATTCGAAAAGTTGAACAAAACGATTAATGAATTAAAAGGGCAAAATGATGATTTGCAAGTGCAAATAAACGGTTCAAAAGAAGAAAGTCCTAGTCAATACGATATGCCCCAAATCATTAATAATCAAGATCAACTCTCTTCGAAGCAAGAAGAAATGATTAAGAAACAACAAGATATTATTCAAGACCAAGAGAAAAATATTAACAATATTCAAGAACAACTTGCTGAATTAAATGAAAAACTAGAAAAATTAAATAGTAATGATGAAGTTACGAAACAACAAAACGCTTTAATGAAAGACCAAGAAAAAGAATTAAAACGCGAAATTGAGAACATGCAAAAGGATAAAGAAAAAAATGCCAACGAACTAGATAAACTGAAAACGAAAAAAACACCCAAAGGAAATAAAAAAGGAAAGAAGACAACCGAAGAGTCTGAATCTGATTCAGACTTAGAAAACGATGATACAGAGGCTGACCAATCAATATATGGTATGTTTGAACGTAATGTCAATTCATTCGGGAAAAATGTCGGAAATGCGCTCGGTATGTCTGAGAAGGAGAAAATGGCAGGCGGTAAAACACAAAAGAAGAAGACAGCGTCCAAACGCAAAACCGAGAAAAAACAAAAGAGTGACATCCCGATTATTGAAAAATTAACATACGACGAAGAAGATATTGAGGATGATGCAAATGTGCGCAACCAATATCAAATCGGATACAACCAAGAGTACGGAGTGCATTCAGGAGGAGGACCTTATTTTAATAAATACAATGGTGTAAAACTCGACGACACTGGAAATATAAGTGACGAATTCTTCGAATCGGCGATTGTCAAAATACTGAAAAAGTACAAGTACGATATTCAAGACAAAAGCATAGTGGTTGAACGATTCAAATGTTTACCTGACGATAAGGAGGTTTTCAATGATATGTTTGTAGCTAGTACAGATGGTTCGCTAATGAACAGTGATGTGTTAATCCGTCGCATTTTGGGATTAACCTCATATTTAAGTGATAAGCAAGAACTCATGCCTTCTATCGTGAAAACAAATGACGGGTCTAAATATCATATAATCAAACGACCAATGAGTGATCATCAGTTCAGTTTATATGAAAAAGTCCGCAAATCCGAAGCCGATGAAGAGAAACGTTCGCGCAAAAATGCATCGAAAAAGAGCACAGATGATGATGTGTATAAATTTTCATCCAGTTATCGCGTATTTTCTCGCACAATGTGTAATTTCGCATTTCCTCCCGAGATTGCGCGCCCCGCACCTGATAGAATGAGCGACGAAATATCAGAGGACGCATTTGATGGTATCAAAAAGAAAGAAATCGTGGCAAGAGATGATTACAATCCCGATGACGAAACCGAAATAAAAGATGATTTGAGTTATCAAAAGAAAATTGTAAAAGCAATGAAAGATATCGCCAAAAAAGATAAAAGCGGAGTTTCGACCTATTTATCAAAAGAAAACTTGACTATACTCAGTCCCAAACTCTTATCGGTTCTTGAAAATATACAGCACATCGATAACGTGGGTTCTCATTTAGTATATAGTCAGTTTAGGACAATAGAAGGCATTGGAATATTAAAATTAATATTAGATGCGAATGGGTATGCTGAATTTAAGATAAAAAAGGCGACTGACGGCAATTGGACAATTACGCAAAAAATAGGCGACGAGGACAAACCCAAATATGTATTATATACTGGAACGGAAACGACAGAAGAAAAGGAGATTGTGCGTAATATATTCAATAGCGATTGGTCGATGGTTCCCGCGTCTTTGGTCACACAAATCGAAAAGCGCAATAAAAACAACCATTATGGCGAGATCATCAAAGTATTAATGATTACCGCTTCGGGAGCAGAAGGCATTAGTTTAAAAAACACGCGTTTCGTACATGTAATTGAGCCCTATTGGCATATGGTGCGCACAAATCAGGTGGTTGGTCGCGCGCGTCGCATTGGTAGTCACGACAGTTTACCCAAGAAACATCAAAATGTAAAAGTGTATTTATATTTATCAACTTTATCGGAAGAACAGAAAACGAGCGAAAAACACATTGAATTGCGCATTCGTGATGTTAGTCGCATAGACGGTAATACTCCCGTGACAACTGACGAAACATTGTTTGAAATATCGTCATTGAAAGATAAGATCAATCAACAAATATTGGATGCGATTAAATCAAGTGCATTTGATTGTAGTTTATATGCGACCAAGCAGAATGATGAATCGGTTGCGTGTTATAGTTTCGGAAATATAAAATCCAACGATTTCGGAAGTATTCCCAATATCGAGATTGATAAATCCGATAAAAAAGAACTAAATTTAAAAGAAGTCATGTGGACTGCACAAAAGATAACATTTAAAGGGACACATTATGCACTTAACTTTAAAACAAAAGAAGTGTTCGATTTCGAGAGTTATAATGCCGCGAAAGAAGACAGAGGTGATTTAATTCTTGTGGGTACATTGACATTGAAAGACGGAAAACCCGACATCACATTCAATTAATGATGGATATATGTAAAATTGATTCATAATTTTGATAAATTGTTATTTATCACAACTAAATCTATATCATGCGAGACATTGGTGCAGTACTCTATGACATTCTATCACTTATACCAGACGAAAATGTGGATTTTAAAACGGACATTCGTGAATTTTCAAGGTCATTCTGCAATTCCGCACCAGATACAATTGGTAAACCACAGTCACATTGGCATAAATTAAGTTTCATTATTAATGAACACATCCCGCACGTGGACTATCATAATCATATGTGGTGTAAAGAGATTATTGATATTTACTTAGACCCGCATTACAAATGTGTGACTGAACCTTCTTAATACATCGAACACAATTTTACATTTTTTCACAATGTAAAATTGATTGTTGAAGCGAATTTAAACATAGATAACAAAATAATGACAGAACAATTCGTTCGCAAAGTTAAATATATTGATTTATTCTGTGGAATAGGTTCATTCCACTATGCATTTCAACAATTGGGATTTAAGTGTGTAATGGCGTCTGATATTTATAAACCAGCAAAGGATAATTATAAAGAAAACTACAATATGGACATTTTAGATGATATATGTGATATTGATCCATCAACAATCGAAGATTATGACATTTTATGTGCGGGATTTCCTTGTCAACCATTTTCACAAGCGGGTCTCGGATTGGGATTTGCAGATGATAGAGGCACTATGTTTTCACAAGTAATGCGCTTTGTTAAACAAAATGTTCCGAAAATTGTAATATTGGAAAACGTCCAAGCGCTTTTGAATCACGACGGTGGAAAAAGCTTCTTGAAAATCAAAACCGAGTTGGAACAAGAAGGATATACTGTATTGCATAAAGTGTTGAAATGTAGTGATTATGGTATCCCACAAATGCGTAAACGGTTATTTATAGTATGCTTTAAAAACATTGAAGTAAATAATTTGGAGAATTTCTTTAATTTGGACGAGTATAAAAAAACGGTTACTCTTACCGAATATTTAAAACAGAACTTTAAAAAAGACATTGCGTACACCCTGAGATGTGGTGGGAAACATTCTCCCATTGACGACAGACATAATTGGGACGGGTATTGGGTTGATGATAAGGAGTATAGACTTACAATTGAAGATGGACTAAAATTACAAGGATTTCATAATTATAATCTAGTGGGTAAAAAAAACGAGAAATGGAAACTGCTTGGTAATACAATTCCCACTATATTTACCGAAATAATCGCTAAGCAAATCATAAAACACACATCATTTCAATCGAATATGTAAAGACCCTTTCAATTTGATAGTACCATCCAATTTAACGTCGCTAAAAATCCAAGGTTTATTTTCCTCGCATATTTTTTTTGGCATTCCTTTATCCCTTAGTGATATAATGCATTTGGATATAATTGAATCTACATATTTTTTTTTCTCTTCTAAATCGCAACATTTGATAAAAAGAATATTGTCGTTTTCGTAATATAATATACAATTGGCTTTGGATTTACTATCTCCCTTTCCTGTCCCGTCAAATGTAAAATAGGAAATCGATTCTTTAATGCCATTCAGAACGGCGGGATATTTTATACAATCGAGTGTATGTAAATAAACATCTTCGCTTATCTGTTTGTTCATTCGTTTATACTTATACTCGTGTAACAATACATCTAATGATGGCAAATGTTTATGTAAACGCCCCGACGGCATAAACACTTTCGCTGTTCTCGGGGTATGATTCAGTATTGCTGCGTTAGCGCCATTTTTCGATTTTATTGATGTGGGATAAATCATGTTCGTTTTATTCATTTGAATGCTAATATCGGCCTTGTAATTACCACCTGCTTTTTTGATGTCTTTCGTATCAGTTATTATTTCATTTGTATCGGTATTAATAATGGCTACGCCTTCGCTCGCTCCGTCGCCGAATATTTTAACCAATTTATCATACTCTTTCAACCGATTATGATTGAATAGCTGCATTATCACAATCATCTCATCCTTTTCGCCTACATTTTGCGAACTTTTGTGTATTTGTATAAGGTCATTGCGAAAAAGGTTGTCTAGTTCAAGGACCTTATTTTTGTTTTCTAACTCTTTTATTCGCTTATTTGCTTCTTCAAGTTTCGCCACCATTTCATCTCTCTCGTTTTTATCTTGTCCAGTATCCATTAACTAGATATATTGATTATTATAATACATCATACAAATATTCAATTTTATAATACGATATAAATACAATCCTATAATTATTACAATGTCTAGTCTTTCTATTGATCCTTTGCTACATGCATACGCGAATAGAAAATTAAAAGTTATTTTTTGTGTCCCTGGTAATCGATTTTCGAATAAATTCTTTATTTCATGGACCGAAACCATATTACGTCTTAGTTCCAAGTATGATATTATGATTTCGAACCAGTATTCGTCACAAGTGAATTTTGCTCGGGCACTATGTTTAGGCGCAAATGTTTTAAATGGCGAAAATCAGAAACCATTCAACAATGGCACGATTAAATACGATATTTTGGTATGGTTAGACAGCGATATGGTATATACGCCATCGATGATCGATAAGTTGATACAAAATGGTATGGTGCATGGAGTATATTCTGGTATATATGCATTGGATGGTGGAACACAATTGTGTTGTGTAGAAGATTGGGACGAAACATATTATAAAGATAACGGTAGTTTTAAATTTCTATCCGTTTCGGAAGGTGAAGACCGTATTCGACAGAACAAGTCTGTTGTAAATTGTGCGTATGTTGGGATGGGATGTATGGCGATAAAACACGGAATCATCGAGGACGAACGCTTCAAATACCCTTGGTTTTTCAGAAATATCACGTGTTTTGGTAATGACGATAATATGATTACCGACGGTTCAAGTGAGGATGTCAGTTTCATACGTAATCTGGTTGAAAGTGGCATAATTGAGAGTGTTCCTGTGGATTTGTCGCTTAGATTCGGACACGAAAAAAGTATTGTCTATTAATTATCAACGGGATATAATTGTCCATAATTATTTAGACATATGCCGCGGCATGAAATAATATTAAGTGCGTTTAATATTATTTTTAAAAACCATATTAAAAACAATTCGGCTATGTATTATTATATTAGAAATGAACGAGGCAAATAATGTACTGACCATTCGAACTGTTCAAATTCAACCTATTAGAAATATGATTACTGCAATTAAAGATATATTAACCGATGCTACCATGACATTTACAAAGGATGGTTTGAAGATTATCAATTTTGACAAAACACATACAATTTTGGTAAATGTGAGTTTAAGTGCTTATAAATTCGAATCATATACATGCATTCCCAATAAAATCATTGTGTGTGCGAATACAATTCATTTGTTTAAAGTCATTTCAACAATGTCCAATGACGACACACTTTCAATTTATATTGAAAAAGATGATTACCATGATGGTGTAGTGTCTCATTTGGGATTGCAATATGACAATGGATCAATCAAGCAATGTTATAGTCAAAAACTCCGTCTCATTGAGCCCGACACAGAAGAAATGAGCGTACCAGATGTGGAGTACTCGACGGTTATCAATCTACCGACAAGCGATTTTCAAAAGATTATACGCGATATGAATGGAATTTCAGATCGTGTTGAAATAAAATCAGTGGGTCAAGATTTGATTTTCTCATGTGCTGGTTCATTTGCTAAATCAACAATTTACCGATCGGAATCGAATGGTAATATGGAATTTATCCAAAAAAGCGACGAAAGTGTTGTTATCCAAGGCGAGTTTTCATTAAAGAGTTTGAGCCATTTCATTAAATGCACTCCTTTGTGTAGCCATCTTGAAATGTATTTGGGCAACGATTTACCTCTAATTGTGAAATATGATGTGGCTTCGTTGGGTGAAATTAAATTGTGCTTGGCATCCTTACCACCCACTACTTAATGTGGTAAAAAATGCACAAATGCATCCAACCACTTAATGTGGTTAAACCATTTTCCTTACAAATCCACCTTGATGTATCCGAATAGCTTCTTCTTTTCTTGTCCACCAAATCTTGTCAACTAAATCATGTTCACGCAAGTAATCCATATCATACGTGTCGTGAAATTCGACATTGTCATCAAAAATCACTCTTTTGTTTGATCGAATTTTTAATTGTTTTGGTTCATTATTGTTATCTTGTATGGCACAATACACCAAATATAAACTTCTAAAAAACGCAATATCGCACATACTTAAATAATATAGCAAAAAAGTTATTATATTATTTTATTTCCAACTCATAATTATTAATGTTCGGGTTGATGTTTTTTAAAAATACACCCTTTGTTTCGCTCGTCAGTAATCTCGTGGAAAACACTCGAATCTTGAAAATCGATATTGTCCATCCAAACTTTAATAATACAAAAGCTTTTTTTGGGAGAAACGGTTATTCCATTGATGTGATGATTAATATCATCGTTTTTACTAAACGATTCACCTGTAACATATTTAAACAGTTTTCGCCAAGTGTTAGGTACGAGTTTGTTATGTACCTTGTACGAAAACGACCCACCATTACGATTTTTATGATCTTCCCATTGAGGCGCAATGCCATTTCTCATCAAGAACATCATGTTATTACGGATAACATTATCGTTTACAGATTCGTTAATTTTCACGACGTCTTCAACTGATTCAATGTTATTCATGATAACCCTATAACTATCAAGCCCCCAATTTTGGTCAGTGGGTAAGTGATAATACAAATCCCACTTATCATTGAGTGGACGGGTTTGTTTAGGATTTTGTGTAGACTGGTGGGTCTGAGGTATAGTTGTCATCTCTTATTATTTAATAATATATTTCATTTATATTATTAAAACAATCAATTTTATCTTGTTGTGATGTCTTCAATTGTAAAGTCGTTCTCGCCTATAATCAGAAAATTTTTCGATTTCAAAATAGTTACTTCAATGTTGATATCGACAATTACGAGTTCATAATGTTCGTCGAATTCATACGTTTTAAACTGGTATTCCAATAGACGTTTCACAAAACTTGGACTAAACAATTCATTATTTACGAGCAAATACGATTTATCTACCTCCAACATAATACGATTCTGCATCTTCGGATGTTTGTATTCGACCGACAAAAATGACACGGTTGACCTCCGTATGTCACTAAGTGCGATATCGTTATGGACACTTAATCTTACGATTTTCGAATTATAATATTTCATTATAAATACAGAATCTGTTACTGCATACAAGTCACCATATTCTGTTTCAAAGTCTTTATTCGCAACATAGAGTGAATCTGTAATATCCTTACTTTCGGCTGTATTTGATAACGTAGTATAACTTTCGGCGATGTCATAATTATGCACATTAAATGTATTTGCATCATACATCATATCATATGCGACTGAACATTTTTGATATAAGGTTGCATTACTCCCGACATATTGACACAGTACACAGTTAGTATACCAATTCGTACTATACGGTTCGTATCTCACATTACATACAGTTCGTAGCGTAACGTGACCAATACGACCACACGAATCCGATAAGCATTTTACGACATAACTCTTTTCGTAACACTTTTTATAATATTCGTTCATTAAATTATACGCAAGAATCAAATAGAGCACATTGTTTATGACCCATGGACTTTTAATAACTGATTGTATATATGCATTCATTATTTACTTAATTATGTCATATTTTTTTTATATTGGTATACTAATATATATAACGTTTAAATATATATTATATAATTACTGTTTGTGCCAACTGCATTGTTCGATTAAATGTCGAGCGAAATTGAATTTTTATCCGATTTCTGTTTGCGTTTTTGAGTTCTCTTCGGCATTTTCCCGCTTGTGTGCGATAAGTCGCCTAATGATGTTGCGCTTACAACCGAGTCATCTTTGTCTTTATTTACCGAGATATTTTTCGTTTTCAGTCCTGATAAAATATTCTCAATGTCATCATTGCGAGGTCCTTTCATTTCTACGCGAGCACTTCTGGTTTGCTGATTTAAATCACCGTATCCGTTTAATTCCACACCTTCTTGGTTCATTGATGCACGTAAGTCAGGACGAGTGTTTAATGAGGGTCTTTCGTCACGGCTAATTTTTGTTTGTTGGGAAGCGGGAGGAGGTCCGCCTTGTGGGCGCATTTCTTCTTCTTTCATCATATTATTCGCAAATGCAAATCCAGGAGAGTTCTGACTCATTGTATCAACCGTTGCGTCGGTAAATGCTTTCATTAAATCGGGGTTTTGGCGAATAACATCATTGAACCCAGGAACAGACGATGACAATGCTTTATTCGTAAAGTTTACGACGGCGGCACTGAACCCTAATCGAAGCACAAGTGATAATTCGGGTGCCATCTTTGCACCCTTGTATTTATCATGTAGTTCAGAGAAGATTTCTTCATAACTGTCAATATCGTCATTGATTTGTTCCCCCCATCCGTCCAAGTTCACTCCAAACGGATCAAAAGCCGCATTGGCATATTCAAGCGAATTTACCGCAGTCATGAACCACCACCCTTGCAATTTCACACTGTCCTTGCTGCGCTTGTCTTCCATCGCGGTTTCATATTCGTCTTCAATCTCATCGAACGGGGATTCGAGATTCAAATTGTTATACCCTTTGATTAATCCTTTGTCGTGCCAGTCCTCTAACTTTTTCAACATTAAACGTTTTTTGCGGCGCATTTCTCTCTCGTTCATCTTGTGTGGTCCAGGGGTGAAAAAACTGGTTGCTTGTTTAAGAAACCCACCCGAGTTTTGACCAATTGTTTCCGCCGTAGCAGAACCTAGTTTAGAATCAGTAAATCCAGTATCGAAATTTAATTGAATCGGTTCACTGTTTGTTTCAATATTTATATGCGACTTCTGGTCATCGAAACTGCTTAATTTCACGGATTCGCCCATATTCGAATCGAACGTATTCATACCTGGTCCAGTTAAATCATTTAATTCATCTTCTAATGCATTCAGATCACCTACTTCTACATTGGCACCGCCACTCATCGGCATCTTTTTTTCGTTCATCAGAAGTTCAATGCCAGGTCCAAATTTAGAGCTGATTCCTTCATTTGAAAGTGACTGATCAATATTTAACTGTACTTCTTCCATTATGATACTTAAAGAATGTTTATTTTTAAGTTTTACGCACATATTATATTTTATTTTCTAAATACCAAATACCTTGTAAAAAACAATCGGCTAAATCATCCTTCTTCTTAACTTCTAAATGCCCCGACCACGTTTCATATAGTTTGTATTTCTCCAATGTTTCCTTCGTAAAATGTACCGCGTTTTTTTTATTCTCTTTATATCCACTTGATTTCTTTTCAAAATATTTCAGTTTATTTTGCGAACTTATAAACTGGATATTCGTATCTTCGTTAAACATTATGAAATATTGGGCTAACATTCCCTGCAATGTTTTCATTCGATTCGCAATGGGACTTATCTGATTTTCGATCAATACAATATCTATTGTATTTGCATCAAAACTTTCATTACTCTTCTTTTTTATTTGTTTCCCCAAATCGATTAAATCATATTGGTCACACTTTTTTCGTTTTTTGATGCACGAATTCAAACATCGGTTCTCATAAAAATTCAAATATTTATCAATGCACTCCTTTTTCGTTTTCTTTTCTAAATTTATAAAACAACTATTTGCCAATTTAATCAAATCTTCTATCGGTTTCTTATTTAACTTTGTTCGAGTATACTCTTTATTGGGCAACATATATTTGCAGTCTTTTGTGTGATTTTTACAAAAGTATTCGTCGTTTTTACAGTAATGTGCTTTTTTACCACATACCTTTTTATTTTTCATCAATGCAGTGCATTTATTTACGATTACGTCATCATCGCTTACCAGATCCATTATTTCCCATTTGTCAATGGTCAGATAATTGTCGCATAAATCAAAAATACAATATGCCATATTCTTAATACCAACATCAAAACTGATTAATTTCATATTATAAGTTATTATAAAATGATTTGTTTAATTTATTTTATCATCAAATTTAATATTTGGTGCGATTTTTCGTTCCGCCAATTCATATTTCATCATATAATTTTCCTTTAAATCGCTATTGTCGGTATACACGACATCCACTATATTTAACTTATTCTGTTCAGATACTGCTTGTAATCCGCTTTCCATTATTGTTGTTGCGTCTTTTTTCAACACCTTTCTGTAATTCGAATTTGTGATGGTAGGTTCACCTAAATTGGAGTTTACACTCGGTTTACTATACATTTTCAAAATTGGATCATTGATACTATACCCGCTGTGTTTATTTTCTACTTCCTTGTATGCTTGGTTAATATCCATATTATATACTAATCAAACATATTTATACCCAATGAATAATGTTTAGTTATTCACTAAAAGTGCAATAACATCTGACTTCTTTAATTTGGAAACAGCAGTTGATAGATTTCGATCACGAACAAGTTGTTTTAACTCAGCCAAAGTCATTTTATCATAATCAATTGATGCGACTTCCTCCTCCATAACAGTTTCTTCCTCTGATACCGCATCGACCACTTCAACCTCCGAAACAGATTCTTCTGTCGAGACTACTTCTACTGTTTCTCTGTCTTCATCCTCGTCCGATCCAGATTCACCTTCGTCGTCCGATCCCGATTCATCGCCAGATTCACCTTCGTCGTCCGATCCAGATCCATCTTCATCGTCCGAACCAGATTCATCAGAACCGTCTTCGTCGCCTGATCCATCTTCATCATCTGAAATATCTTCGTTTATTTCGCCACCCATTGTTCTGGGATATTCTCTTACCTCGTCGCCGTAATAATCATTACTCGATACGGTATTTGCAAGCATGGGTTCAGATAACTGAGTATCATTATTCATTTTCTGAACAACATTATTCACAATTTTCAATAATGTTTCCGTTTTCTCTTCTAACATACCTAAACGTTGTCTGAAATGATATACCAGAACAACTACAAGTATTGAACTGATCAGTATACTGGCTACAAAAAATGTGTTTAAAAATCCGTAAACCTCCATATATATTTTTTTATATTATATACTAAATAAGTGAACGTATTTTTAAATGCATTTATGAATATATTTTAATATTCATAAATTATATAAATCGATGGATCAAGAAAACAAGAAAATGACAATAAACAGTTTCGACTATTCATTTGATAATAAATCATACATGATAATATTTTTAATGTTTATTTTAACCTTCTCTCTTTTAGGCGTAAACCTCTTCTTTTTCTTTGGAAAAATATTTGAAAATGTTACCAGTATCATTATGCCTTTATTTAGACAAATATTATCATTATTGGGATTTTCTGCGGGCACAATCCTTAATAAAACAGCGGATGTTGTTAGCGATACTGCCAAATTTAGTGTCGACATTGCAGAAGGATCTATCCAATCCGTTGGTACTATATTACAGAAAGCCAGCGCTCCTGGGTTAACATCCGATATGCGCCGCAATTTCAAGGACAATATGGGCGTCACGCCCTCGTCGTATGAGAATTCGGTAATGTCGACACCTTCTACCAAACGTAATACCTGGTGTTTAGTCGGCGAATATCAAGGAAAACGCGGATGTACTGAAATCGGCGAAGGTGAGAAATGTATGTCCCAAAAAGTTTTTCCCAGTAAACAATTATGCATGAATCCCAATAATACTAATAATATGCAACAAACAAAACAAGCCCAACAGCGTAACCAGAAACAATAAATAAATAAGATTAACATGTAGAATTATAACGAAATGTTACATTTACATCTCGTTTTGACCCATCGTAATAAGTACATAGACTAATATCATCAAAAACACTTGACACTACGAGTTTAACTGAACCATAATAAAAAACTGTGGGTTCAGCCTCGGATTGTAACTGTTGAGATGTTTCATAAAACTCTGTATCATACCCACTATACACTATACCATAATTATGCGAATTTTGATTATTATTAAAAAGATTGAATGTAGTATTGGCATCGTTATCGATATTGGTTAGACTAAGCGCTATTGGATAACTTTTGTGAATGTTAATAAAATAATATGTTCCTATTTTGAGATTATATATTACATCACGATCATTCTGTACATCCAATACATTATATATATTTTTAACTGCCGAGTTAATAATCTCTGTGTTTTTTAAATTATAAATCGTTGTATTCGATGAATAATCCGCGGTCGTTTCAAAATACACATAGTCTGTCAAACATTTGTCGTAATTGGGTGTATTTACGACTGCCTCGGAATTTGTTACATTTATTAAACTATTCGTTTTGACATTTTTAACAACCAGTTTATTTTGTTTAAAACTATCAGTATATCCCTCTACTTTTAAAGGGGCGTATGTATCCGACGACAATGTATTGAACGAACAGTCTTCTTGAATAACGCTTGTTACATCCGTATTTGCCAAAATTCCAACGGTGAGGTCAAACTCACTAAGACTCAGTAGTGAGTTTGTATCAATTACATTATCAATCTCTACGTCATATACAAAGTCACTGGTAGTGTTAACTTCTACATTTGGTATTAAAATGTTTTTTAAATAATATGTTCCATTAAATCCAGTATTATTTGCGCTATAATTAAACGATATATCAAAATTTATAGTACTAAGGATTGAGCTGGTAATTGTTTTAATACTAATCCCATTGAAACTTAAATTTAAAACAACATTCTGAATTGATATAGTATTGTTCAATATATTCATATTTCTACCAGATCGCACGCCTACCGACGACTTAGCAACTCCTCTAATATAAAATGCAATGGGTATATTAAAATCAATATACGTAGTTTCACTTAACGGGTTAATTGTATATAAACTCAATATATTACCCCTCGAATTATTATCAATATATGTATCACTTGCGTAATTCGTTAACAAATTATATTGTGTAGATTCACCAAATATTCCATAATTAATAATATGATCTTTATATTTATAAAGCGGAACGGAATCGTCTTTGTATAAATTAATATTTCCAGGAACATTAGAATATGTAGAATTCGTATTTATAACCACGTTAGGACAACTATTGTCGGATGTTTTCAGTGAATGAAATACTTGATATAAATCGAGATCGCGATTATAATGGGAACTTTCGCTCTTCGATATTTTTAGCGCGGATCTATTATTCGTAAATTCCGACATTTTTTGTTTTTTTGTGAGATTGTTTGTTTTATTATTCGACGATATATTTGAATATTGTAATATTTCCACCTTCCTGCGCATATCTAAATCAAATTGTGTATATGCTTTGGTCGTATATGGTGATTCCGTATCAAAACGACTGATCGGTATATGCATTTGTTGTTTTTTTGATCGTTGTGTACATAAGTCAGTTAGAGTTGGTAATTCGCTCATTTATAATATATATATTATAAATGATACTAAATTTATTACATTTTTGATGTATACCACATATTGGATAAGTATCCATAGTAATCATCTTCACCAACACCAGTGGCAAATTTACTAGTGGTCATGTCAGGACCAGCATTCACAATGCTATTTACTTCAAACACATTAAGCGCTTTCGAAAAGTAGCGTAAATCCGATAGTTTACCAGGGAATCCGCCATTTTGATTAACAAGTACATCTTGGTAATTTTGTTTCGGTGTATGATCGAGCACAACACGTCCAGCGATCGTTCCGTTAATATACACATCCATTACCGTATTCTTCATACGGATAGCAACATGAAACCATTTATTAATAGGAATGTTGTCAATTTCCAATGTGTTCAGGGGGTCGTTTAATTTAACAGTGTTCATTTTCACAAATAACTTGTTGGAATCAGGACCATAATATAATCCAGGACTGTTGTTCACCGATGTTAATCCATCACCCGTGGGTGCATCACCTTTGCTAAATATGTGACTGTATTTTGTACCACTAGGGACTTCTTTATTCATGCGTAACCAGACACCCCATGTGAACTCTAATCCAGTGGATTCATTATTTGAGCGATATATGGGGGTATAATCCCCCGATTTGGGGTCTTGGCTTACCATTACAGGTTCAGTTCCATCTAATAATCCCTTCACCACATATGGATTTTGTGACGGTTGAGAAAAATACGCGATCAATGTAATACCGACGCGAATAAAAAATGTGAATATAATAACCACCATAATCAAGAATCCGAACTTAACGACAAGTGTGTTTGAATCTATAAACGATGACGATCCTTCAACATTGCTGGTAATATCATCGACACTGGAATTTAATGATTCTTTTGCGCTAGAAATGCTATCTGATAATGACGAATATCCTTTACTAAATGTATCGGACGTCTGTCCAAATAAATTATTTGTATTTGCTGCCATTATTACTTATATACTATAATAATACATAAGTAATTTCCTAAAATAAAGTAAATTTACTTTGTTCGATATTGTCTTTGAAGATCGACATATCTATTCCGTAAGCGGGAAGTATGCCGCTGCGACCATTCCCTTTCATGTATGTATCATATACCATTTGGGGGTTCAATGGTTCGGCCCAACGTTTGAACTTGGTAATGTAACCATTGAATGTACCGCTGCTCAGTCCCCAACTCGACGGTGTTGGGTGAGCAATGTTCGACGATTTCACTAATTTGCCATCCATGTAAATATCGACAATTTGATTGTCAACACTAACCACAAGGTTTACCCATTTTTGGATAGGAAAGTTATCGGTAATAATTAATTCATCAGTTCCGCTTTTATATTTTAAAGTGGGGGTAGCGCCTGCTAAATATAATTGCGTACCTCCATTTGTTTCATCACCAAACGTGATGAAGGGTGCTTGGCCGTCATGTTTCTTAACATACACCCATATTCCATGAGCATATCGTGTACTGTTGGGAGCACTTAAATCCTCTGTATTAATAATCGTTGCAGAAGAGTTGACACTCTTATAATCCGAAAGATCCTGCGATACGTTATTCATATACTGGTATATGACGTAAATCAGCACGACCAATACAATTCCTAAAATCACCAACGTTACGTTCATTATTATATATATGTACCACACATTTTTTACATCATGGGGGGATTAAATGTATGATATAAATTGTATATGTAACTTATCTGTATTTTCGTGAGTGGTTCGTCGAAATATTTCACATTACATATTGCTCCATTTGCATCATCATCGTCACCAATGGTTATATTATCGTATATATTGTATTTGGGCGACTTTTCTTTCAATAAAATCGCTTTTTTCAATTCGCCATTTGCATAAACATCTACACTATTCCCTGTGTAATTAAATACAAAGTGATTCCATTTTTGTAAAGGAAGATTGATTTCTAAACGGTCAATTTCTCCCGAATCATTCACTAAATTATTATTCGTATATTCTACGACAAACACATGAGAATCGCGTTCATTTGGGTCTAATACACTCGGCAGCACACCCTCGTCTTGCGTATATTTAATCACATCTGTATCCTTATACTCTTTATTTTTAACCATTAACTTGGGTTTATTCCCGTAATTGAATATAGTATAGTTTTCGTTTGCGTCAGGAGGCGCATTTATATAGACCCACATACTTATACTGTAATTGTGTTTCGGTATTTTTTCTTCACCTTCCGTGGCTGCTAAATCATAACCCGAATAAACTGTTCGGCGTTTTTCTAGAAAAAACGGTTTCTCGATTAGCTGTGTGCCTTTTAATGATAGATTATCTTCTAAAAATTGGGGCAAATAAATCGCACCTAGAATTATACATAGTTCCACAATATACAATATATATATAACGAGGGGCGAATTGTTGAAATCTCGAATCATATATTTTATAAAATCAACAAGCATGCATGGTATGTAAAATATTAAATATACGAAAAACCCCAAATTACCATCCATCTTTTTTAAATAATCACTAAAAAATAAAAATGCAATAGCTAAACCGACGATTAATCCGAAAATAAACATCGCATACAATATCCGCTTTGTAACATCGAGTTTATATATGGATAAGTCTATATAATTAAATAAAAAAAACGTACCAATAAGTATACCGATGGCACTAAATGCGATTTTCATAGAAGCACTGTCAAACGCATTTACTGCGTCACCTAACTTTAAATAGAAATACACCATCGGTATTAGTATCATTCCGATGTAAATTACCACAGTCCCGCTATTATATAATAGGTTGGGGTCTTTAATTACATAATACAAAAACGTCGTGATGAAAATTAATAATATGTATAATATTCCATAGGAAGTCATGTTATTTTTAAAATCGGGTTCATTGCTGTTATGTAATAAATCAGTAAATTTTGTCATTAACGCAGGTACTTCTTGCTGTTGTAGATAATATGCGAGTATCAGTAACCCCGTTATTGAAAATATTATCCCGAAAAATATCTGTGCTACTTCCATTATTATTATTATTTATGTATATTATAATATTACATATTCTCCATGGCTGTTTTTTTACCGTGACATTCGCGACATAAAGCTACTAAATTATCCACGTGATTTGACCCACCATATTCCAATCGCACTTTGTGATCTACCTCAAACCATGCGGTTAATTGTGTTTTGCAATCACCACATTTCCAATTTTGGTTCGATGCTATGTATTTTTTCTTTGTTTCACTCACCGACCGCTTAGAACCTTTTTTCCCTGATTGTTGAATCGTTTGTACACTTTGTTGTTTGTCGGTCGTACCTGATCCAGTTGTACCTTGCATGTAATTCGTTGCAGTGAAATTCAAAAATGGGGATATTATTTTACTACTATTCTTATCCAACGGCATATATTTCAAATATTCATTGGATGTTTTCAAAATTTCACCCGCACGCAATGGGTCTTTCTTTATCAATACGTATAACATATATGCAGCAAATGTTACCCCTGCGATTTGTAAATGTTTTTTAGAATCCATCACTAGTTTAATATATTTCCCATCCGTGTAAATATTTCCCACAATGATTGTTGTTATAAACAAAAAAACCAATTCTATTCTCATTTATATAATGCGTGCATTATAAATTTATCATATACATTATTAATATTCCAATTAATATATAAAACATATAAATATATTGTTTCTTTATGTGCAGTATACTTTGTGCAACTGTGGATTTGTCCGCATATTTTGATACATATATGTCATTCGCTTGTTTCCGTGATATTTGAACCTTACCCAAATTTTTATTGATATGATTGTGGATAAAATGTAACCATTTCTGAAAATTCTCCGAACTCCCCAAATAAGGGGTTACTGGAAATTTATCCAAAAGGGTGTTAAATTTTTTCCCTATATTTGCATCAGGTATAAATAATGGCATGTTCATTATTAAATCGTAATATTTTCGTTTGGTTACTTCATTGGGAGTTTTTGGATAATTGTGTCCTAATGTATGAAGGAAAAACCAAAAACTTGGTCCCCATGTGTCAGCATCCGTTTTCATTGTATACACTAAAAGACATTATAATAGTAAAACATAAAGATTATATTGTTGTTTAATTTATCAAATGTCCGACAACTATTGCAATAATTGTGGAAAGCAGGGGCACTTATTTCATCAATGTAAACTACCGATTACCAGCAATGGGGTTATCGCTTTTCGTAATAATAACAACATAATTGAATATTTAATGATTTGTCGAAAGGATAGTCTCGGTTATATTGATTTATTGAGAGGGAAATATAATGTACTTGATAAACCATATTTATTAGAGATGATTCAACAAATGACACTCGCAGAAAAAACAAAGATTATAATGAATGATTTTAATACATTATGGCATGAATTGTGGGGGCATAGCACCACATCCAAATATAAAAACGAAGAAGGTATCGCATTTGAAAAATATAATAAACTGAAAAAGGGGTATTTATTGAATAATGAGGTCATCTCATTCAAAACATTGATTGAAGAATCCACTCAAAAATGGGTGTCCCCTGAGTGGGGATTTCCGAAAGGGCGACGGAATTACCAAGAGAAGGATTATCAATGCGCGGTCCGAGAATTTTGCGAGGAAACAGGATACAGCCGCAATATTTTACACAATGTTGAGAATATTATGCCATTAGAAGAAATATTTACTGGGTCTAATTACAAATCATATAAGCATAAATATTTTGTATCGTACATTAAATACGAAGATAGTTTGAAAACGCATAAAATACAGGATACAGAGGTGAGTGAATTGAAATGGTTATCGTACGACAATGCATTAATTACCATAAGAGAATATAATTTAGAGAAAAAAAACACATTGACCAATCTGAATACTATTTTAACATCATATCGTATGTTTTTACTATAAAATATTTTTGTATTATATATATGAACACGACAGCAAAAAAAAAGGTTAAGCGGTGTCCAAAAGGGACACGTAAAGACCCAATCACAGACGAGTGCGTCACCCATGTCAAAAAAACAATTATCATCGATGAAAAATACCATATTGATAAGGTAATGGGACAGGGCGCGCGCAATAAAATAGAATTTGTAATTACAAACGAGTTTTTATACAATACAGATAGCAAATATACACGCAAACATTATATATTATTGAAATTAGAAAATTTAAAACAAATTCATGATAAGTTAAAATATAATGATGTTAACAAAACAGGTCGGAAATTTATAAAAACATGTCCGAACAAAATCGCACTGGTTGACGCAATTCTCGAAATGCAGCACGAGATACGTAAGGCGCATGTAGATAAAAAAGATGATTCTGACGAAGAACCTGCAACAGATGAACCACATACGGATAACGTTGTCGATAACAAAACAGAAGAAGACCATGACGAAGATGATCAACCTCAACAAATATCAGAAGCCATTTTCGAGAACAGTGTCAAAATACCATCATTTATATTAAACGGCGACGAAGATACTACCAAAGAAACAGATTTAGGAGAAATCAGTAAGGATAATGAATCGATTGAATACAATTCGTATTTGAAAAACAAGGAGAAAATGGAATATGACAAAAATGTTGATAAAATCAATTTTGAAAATTTGTATCCCACATTTGACGACCCCAATTTCAGTTCAAAGATTGCTTCATTCAAAGAGTTTGACCAAACAAAATATGATGGGGAAATTCGCAATATCGAAACATATGCGGATCAACTATGTGAAGCAGAAATGGAATTATCACCCCATCAAATGTTTGTTAAGAATTTCATGTCCAATAAAACACCATACAACAGTTTATTATTATATCATGGTGTAGGTACAGGAAAAACGTGCAGCGCAATTGGTATAGCCGAAGAACATAGAAAATTCATGGCACAGCACGGAAATAAAAAGCGCACGATTGTTGTGGCTTCGCCGAATGTGCAAAATAATTTCCGCAATCAACTGTTTAGTGAACAAAAATTAGAGGAAAATGCCAACATATGGTCAGTGCAGTCGTGTGTTGGAAATTCATTTATACAAGAGATTAATCCCAGTAATACATTAGGGTTACAGCGGGATTTTATCGTGAGACAAATCAAAAACATTATAAATACGAATTATCTATTCATGGGATATACTGAGTTCAGTCGTTATATTCAAAAAAAAGTAATTGTTGATGATACACTTGACGCCAAAATGAAAAAGGAAATTTACCAGAAGAAAGTGCAAAAATTATTCAATGACCGTTTGGTTATTATTGACGAAGTGCATAATATTCGTGTGAGTGATGATAATCAGAAAAAACAATTAGGACGACAAATGATGAACGTCGCAAAATACAGTAACAATATGAAATTACTATTATTGTCCGCCACGCCCATGTATAATTCATACAAGGAAATCATATGGATAGTGAATTTATTAAATTCAAACGATAACCGCAGCACTATTAAAATAGACGATATATTTAATAAAGACGGTACGTTTACAGACACGGGGGAAGAAACATTGCGGCGCAAAATGATTGGGTACACTTCATATATTCGAGGTGAAAATCCGTATTCATTCCCATTTCGCATATACCCCGACAATTTCGAGCCTTCGAACAAGTTAACAACCTATCCCGAAATCCAATTTAATAAGAAAACGATTAGTAGCCCAATTGAACACATTCCGTTATATTATTCGAACATGGGAGATTTTCAGACCATGGCGTACAAGAAAATCATATCAAATTTATCTGAATCTGAGAAGATTTCCTTTGAAAACATGGAAGCATTTGGATACACCCTTTTACAAACGCCCATCGAATCGACAACTATTAGCTACCCGTCTTTGGACAAAGACCGCGATTTTTATACTGGAAAAACTGGATTACAACATATAATGAAATTTAAAATACAAAGTAGTCCTCAGCCACTTAAATATGAATATAATTATAAACCCAACGTTCTCGAACAGTATGGAAAAATATTTTCTTTGGAAAAATTAAAGTCATATAGTGGTAAATTATTCAAGATTGGTAATGTTGTCATTAAATCGACGGGTGTCATTTTAATTTACACTCAATATATTGAAGGTGGAGTAATCCCGACGGCACTTATGCTCGAAGAATTGGGATTCAAACGTTATTCGTCATTCTCGGGTGCAAAATCATTATTCAAAGGTTCTCCGCAAGAGGGTATTGATTATAGAAATTATAAACCCAAGAGTACTTTCGAAAAGGAAGGAGATTTCAAACAAGCGCGATATTGTATGATTACTGGTGATGTTCATTTTTCACACGATAATGATACAGAAATTAAAAGGATTACGAGTAAAGAAAACAAAGACGGAGAACTTATTAAAGTCGTGATTATCTCAAAGGCGGCGTCCGAAGGTATTGATTTTAAATTCATTCGTCAAATACATATTGTTGAACCCTGGTATAATATGAATCGCATAGAGCAGATTATCGGACGCGGTGTAAGACAAGGTGGTCATTGTTTATTACCATTTAAAGATCGCAATGTGGAAATTTATCTACATGTGGGAAAATCCCCGACGATTACTCACGAAACACCCGATTTGTATTTATACCGACTTGCTGAAAAAAAAGCGATTCAAATCGGTAACATTACACGTATGTTGAAAAACGTGAGTGTCGATTGTGTTTTAAATATTGCTCAAACTAATTTTACAATTGATAAACTCCAAGAGGTCGAAGCAAATAAACACATTAAACTGCGATTGTCGTCGGGTAAGACGATTGAATATAAGGTGGGTGACCGCCCATATACAGACTTGTGTGATTACAAAGACAATTGTTCTTATAAATGTTTATCTACCATGTCATTTGATGATACAAAAATCATTGATACAAATTATACAAACGAATATGCAGTCATGAATTATAATATTATTGTCAAGCGAATCAAAGAGGCATTCAAAGAACATAATATTTATAAAAAAGACGATCTAATTAATGAGATCAATCGTGTTCGCATTTATCCCATTGATCAAGTATTATATGTATTAAGTCAGATGATTGATCATAAAAGTGAATTAATCACTGATCAATATAGTAGGACTGGGACAATCATAAATAAAGATGAGTACTATGCATTCCAGCCCATGGAAATAAACGACGAAAGCATTTCCATTTTAGAACGAACAAAACCCATTGATTATAAACATTCCGAAATCATATTTAATGACAATTTAACTGTGAATGAAGTTTCCTCCATTGATGCTCCCCAAACATATAAAATTATATATGATAGTTTGCAGGAAATATTGAATATGAATGATAACCCATCAAATGATAAACCGAAAGCAAATGATACATTTTATAAGCACACATCGTATAGTAAAATACAACACATATGTGTCAATATTTTAAAAATATCTAAACCCAATTATAGAAAATTCATCATACATCATTTTCTTGACGAAACCTCAGTGACCGATAAATTAATCATTTTAAATGACATTTTTTACACCAAGAGAACATTAAACGCCACTGAAAAAATATTCATGGGATATTTTGACAATAAAACAATCAATTACAAAAAGAAAAAGGCGGTTATTATGTTTAATAAGAAGAAGAACGATATTTATGAATTGGGAAAAGACGAAATTACCGAGATTGTTGTAAATGAATCGAATCGTCAAATTGTCGAAGACGAAAAGGCTAAGTACAAAGTAATGGACAAGAAACTATATTACTCGATGATCGGCTTCGTAAATAAAGACAAAAATGATAATGTCGTATTTAAGATCAAAGATATTGTGTCGAAAACATACACGAACTACGGCATTAACTCAAACTCTTTAAATAAAGAAGACATTATAAAGCGCATCAGTTGTGTTTTGGACGAATCATATTGTAAAACATTATTGAATCCTATTATTACAAACGAAATGGTGAATGAATTTACACAATTTCTTGATGGCAAGAATGGTTCGGACGTGGAAAAAAGCACGATTATTGTAAAGGGGTTTTCCATTATTTTAGAATTATTATGTAGACAAAAAGATATTGATTCGGTGGACGGTAAACGTTATTTCTTTGATTTAGAAACCACATATATCAATAACATTATTAATATTTAATCGTCCGATATGGATTTTTTACTTGATTCACGCTATTATAAAAATGTATGCATATTCTATAATATATTATGAGTGCAAAGACTCCGTCCGCGTCGCGTACCAAGACTCCGACCAAGACTCCGACCAAGTCGCGTATCAAAACTCCGACCAAGACGCGTATCAAAACTCCGACCAAGACACTCTCTAAAAAACGCCCAAAATCCGCGTCTAAGAGAATGACGCAAAAAGTGCGCGATGACAAAACATGTATTCGCCAATTCTCCAAAACGGTTAATCTTCCATTCCCTCTTGTTAAGGCATTATTGTCGATTGGTGTCGGTGTTATGCACAAGAATATAAACATGCCCAAAATGAAAGCACTTAATAAAGCCACCACTAATCAGGATAACAAACGCTTCTTCAATGAACTTGCCGTTACTTTCTTGAAAAACAGCAATCCTAAAATGAGAAAACAAGCCTTGTTTTTAAATAATGCTTTGAATAAAATACATAGTTCGATCGGCGGTGACAGCGTAGTTGATGTCCGTCAGATTAAGGATTTCAAGATTTCTAATTATATGTTCCTGGGCATGATGATTTACTTTGGATTACAGCTCTTTGTACTCCTTTATTCCACCAACAGTGTGGTGTCGATTATTAGTGACCCGAATATGCCTTTACACCATGTGAGAGATATTACAGCCAGTCTCTACACCGAAGGGTCAAGTGCGTACGATATTCACAAGATATGCGCGAAACCAGACTCATCTACCAATTCATTCGGTATTTTAAATAAAATTGTTCCAGAAGGTAGTTCACTGGCATATGCCACCCAAATTGCGAATTATTATTCTTGCTTTACTGAGAAAAAAGACGATAAAGAGTTCAAGGAATGGTTTGAGTCGACATTTGCCGAGGAGAATAAATACGACTTTGAAAAAGAACACAATGATATGCAAACATCCATGGGTCTTGTTGTTCATGAAGGTATTAAACAAACTGCTCCTCACTTTGTATTACCCAAAGGTAACGAACTGGGTGCAATAACTGACATTATGCTTAACACTGCTGAGAACTCCAACCACATGGCACTTGTAACAATTGACGCAATTTCGAAAAATATTGACAATTCACTTCCGTCCAAACCATCCCGCAGCACAACTCCATCCGAATATAAAACATACATCGAGGCTAAATTATTGAAACTTGACGATATTATTGAGTTACTCGACAATAACGAAAGAATCGAGGAATTAGTAGATAAACATATACGCGAAACGGCCGCCGCAACTAAAACCGATAATAATGCAGCGGAAATCACTGTTTTGGGCTCGTTGTATAGTATATTCGAGAAGAATAGACAGGGCGTTATGCAAATGGTGACGGGTTCGATGTTTTCAACCAATCCTGTGCAAATTGCAGCATACCATATGAAAACTGGACTTATTCGCCACAAATTAGCACTTGATAAGGTGTTGCATGGATTAGCTGGTGGCGAGATTGAAGTCACTGCGCAAATACAACTACTCATTACACAATCAGAAACCATATTCAATACATTTACTGCATTATTCAGACAATTAATGTTATTGATTACCAGTGGTTCGGCATTAGTACTCATGTATAAAATGCGCGGTATGCGCGTATTAACGGTTGATGGCAAGCTATCTGGTTTAGATTTACGCAGCACTGGTGGGTCTAAGCCCCATGGCGAGTATTTAGAAATAACAGATGCGAACTTACTCGAACGTTGAAGTTACACAAGGATCAGATTTCGCGGGCGGTATAAATATAAAAATTGATTAAAACATATAAAAATATATGCCATTATATTAATAATGGCATCTAAGATACCCGAACAAAAAGTATATGGCATTTACGCTCTTTCCGTTCTAGAACAGAAAGTACGTTTGCACATCAATGAAGTTGGGAAAACGGTTAAACAAAATTTAGAGAATAAAATTAAATCCATGTTGGAAAATAAATGTATCCCGGAGGGTATTGTGAAAAACAATAGTATTAAAATTGTTACGTATACCAGCGGAAATGTTGAAGGCGAGAATATTGTATTCACCTGTGTATTTGAATGTTTTATTTGCAATCCCGTTGAAGGTACGCTCATCGAATGTACTACAAAGACAATTACCAAGGCGGGTGTTCACGCGGAATATTTCGATCAAGAATCAAGAAGTGTCCCATTGCATATTTTCATTGCACGAGATCATCATTTTAATGACGACCATTTTAATCGTTTGAAAGAAAATGATAATATTGTTGTCAAGGTAATTGGTACGCGTTATGAATTAAATGACCCATATATTTGCGCGATTGCATCCATATCAAAAGTTAAATAAATATAATATAAATACTATTTCCCTTTATTTTTTATATGGATTTGGACAAATTGAAAGAGAAAATTGAAAGAATGGATAAGATACATCAAATCGAAATACTGAAATTAATTATTGAAAACGATATCAATGTCAATGAAAATATGAACGGTATATTTATTAATTTAACGGACATTAATAATCACACATTGATCAATAAGTTAGAAGAATACATTAATAATTACGAAAAACAAGAAATTCATTTCCAGGAGAACGAAACGATCAAGAGTAATCTTGAAACCGCATTCTTCGTAAATTGATTATGATAAATGTACATAAAGCTATTGTCCTATGTATATTAGAAATGCATAATATTAATATAATATTAGATCACGTTTATAAGCGCAACAAAATTAGTAATAATGTACATATTACTAATTTAAAAAAGTATTTTTTTACGAATAACAGTAAGATTATCTACGACAAAAATGTTAATATACGTGCAATTATTCGGTTGAATAAAAACGATGTACAAAATATTTTAGAGGAAACATGTGTTTATAATTTCGATGGACCTAAGGTCTCACCACAGCCAAAATTCAATTCACCTGTGACCAAACAACAACCTTTGTCAGCGGTGGCACGTGTGTACAAAACGACGAATCAAATATCTGTACCAACATACAATGCACCAACTAGACCAGTAGAACAAAATGATTATTATAAATTGCATTCACATTGCAAGGATACACTCTATTGGAACATGTATATTCTAAAATACGGATATTTAGAGTATATTAACATCCATCATCGCTACGGAAATGTTTTGTTGGATGATAAAATCAATATGTCGATTTACATTAAAAAAAATGTTGCGCTTATGAAATTGTGCAATATAAAGGTCACGAAAACATTTGTTAACGAACTGTCCAGTTCACTTATTTGTGACTGCAACACTACTATTTCTGTACTATATGCATATGTTGTTTATTATAAATGCAATATTATTATGTTGCATCACAGTAACAAATTCTACATTTCTTTTGAAAATGAAATGAATTCGCGCACTCATGTAATGAAATTTACCGAAAAGTCCAAATACGAAACAGTATGTGCCAACTGCACACAGACTGACAAATATACCAAAAAACAAATTCAGTTTGTTCGTTACGATAAGCCACTTAACGGCATGGGAACATACAAAATGGATGTGCTGCGCAATTATGCCACAATCATGGACGTCGATATCAATCTGAAAAAGGGCGAGCTTTACCAATCTATATATGGAGAATTAGTATGGTGAACACGTGCACGATTTACATAAAAAATTGAATTAAATAGTTATTATGTATAATAACTATATATGGAATCCAAATCGACAATGACACTAGATACTCTAACTAAACATTATTTAGAAAGTCAACCTATTATAAAGGACAATTATAAGGAAAAAGAGTTCGAAATTCGGTTTGGTTCTAATCCCAAATTACAAAAGCCTCTGAATCGTGTTGATTATGAAAACGTAATCAAACACATCATTTCATGTGGATTTGATTCAATGAATACCAATGGGTTTCAAATGCTTCGCATTACTAACGAGTTTGTCGATAAACGGTCTGGTGAAACCAAAATGTCTAATATTCGTGTTGAATTAAACGGTGAAGACGTGATCAAAGAATATTGTTCGCATAATGATTTGCAAAAGGTTTTGGATTTGCATTCTACGGTTGGTAGTAAGATTAAATTCACGCAAAAACGCAATGCGATGACAAAGGATGATCAGCCCATTCGCGCAGTCGATATTCCGAGTTTCAATATTCGCGCCGCATTTCAAACGGAACAAGACTTCAAGCATTATTCGAATGTTTCGAAATCGATTACGCGCGAATGGAACGGTTCATTGAAAGTATTCCGCCTTATCAATCGCGTGCGATTTGCGCATCCTGATTTTCCCATTTTCGTCGACGTGAGTATTGTAAAATCGTCTTCGCGCGTCAATCGACGCCTTGTTCCTCATTTTACCATTCAAGAATCCAATACATTTTCGAATAGTGAACAATATGAAGTGGAGCTAGAACTCGATAATTCACGCGTTGGTGCTGGTACTCCATACGAAGACCCACAATTACTCACCAATAAAATTAAACAGATGATTCGTGTAGTACTTAGCGGACTTCAAAATACGAAATATCCCGTTTCTTATCAGGAACAAAAAGACGTCGGGAATTCATATATGGAAATGATTCATGGCAAAAATGTTCCCCAATATATCAATACTAGACATTTTATCGGACCTTCGTCGTACACGCTACAAATGGAGAATATTAGTAAACAAAGCGATGATTCATCCGTACCCAACATTAACCGCAATTATTGCGTGACTGAAAAGGCGGATGGTGAACGTCGTCTATTATTCATCAATGGCGAAGGGAAGATTTTCATGATCAGTAGTAATATGCAAATCATTTTCACTGGTTCTAAAACGGATGAGAAACTATTATTTAACACATTATTTGATGGCGAATTCATTAAACAGAACAAACTCAATGAAATTATTAATCTATATGCCGCATTCGACCTTTATTATTTAAACGGCAAAGATATACGTAGCCTTCCATTTATTGTCGAAAATGACGAAAAACACCACTTCCGATTATTTTACCTACAAGATGCAATTAAAAATATACATCATACATCTATTATTTCGAATAAAATTAGCGATTTCAAAATTAAACCCAAATCGTTTTATGTTTCGAACGAAAACACCACCATTTTCAATTGTTGCAGTCGTATTCTTTCGAATATTGATGATGGACTATTTGAATACGAAACCGATGGTTTGATTTTCACACCCAATCTACTACCTGTTGGGCGCAATACTACCAAAGATGTTCCAGTTAATCACAAAATATCATGGATTCATTCATTCAAATGGAAACCACCTGAGTTCAATACCATTGACTTTCTGGTGAATACTAAAAAGACCAGTACAGGAGAAGAAGAAACACATCATGTATACGAAGATGGTCAGGATTTAAGCTCTCATTCTATGCTTAAAAAATACAAGACATTGATATTGAATTGTGGTTTCGACGAAACATCCCATGGTTATCTCAATCCTTGTGAAAACATTTACCAGGACAACATTGTAAGCTTACAAAACAAACATGATAACTCAAATTATAAACCCATGCCATTTGTACCGACTGAACCATATGACGATTCCGCATATTTGTGCAATCTATATACAAAGAATGACGGGAAAAACGACGTGTTATTTACCGAAGAGGGCGAACCATTTGATGATAACGTGATTGTCGAATTTAAATATAATCCCGATCGCGAAAAGGGATGGAATTGGATTCCACTCCGTGTCCGTTATGACAAAACTACCGAACTGCGTAACGGTAATAAGAATTACGGAAATGGTTACGATGTTGCCAATAGTAATTGGCGGTCCATTCATTATCCCATTACAAAGGAACTTTTACGCAGTGGAGAAAATATCCCGTCTTACTTTGAAAATAGCGATGTGTATTATAACAGCACAACTAAAATCAGTCATACTAGGGGGCTTCGCGATTTCCATAATTTATATGTTAAATCCAAACTGTTTACCAATGTTTCCCGACCAGGAGACACCTTAATTGATTACAGTGTCGGTAAGGGTGGAGATATTCCCAAATGGATGTCCAGCAAACTAAAATTTGTATTCGGCGTTGATATTTCTCGCGATAATATTCGCAATCGTTCGGATGGCGCGTGCGTTCGGTACATTAAAAAATCACTCGACAACCGTAACATGTTCGATGCATTGTTCGTTGTCGGCGACAGTTCGAAAAATATTAAAAAGGGGATTTCATTCGCGAATGAAAAAGATAAAAATGTTTCTAATGCAGTGTTTGGTGTTGGACCAAAAGACAAAACATTGATTGGTAATGGTGTATATAAAAGTTTCGGAATTGGCGCGAACGGATTTAACGTAGGTTCTTGTCAGTTTGCCCTGCATTATTTCTTTGAAAACAAGCGCACATTACACAATTTTATATGTAATCTAAGTGAGACAATTGCATTGAATGGTCACTTTATTGGCACATGTTATGATGGTCAATCTGTATTTAGATTACTTAACAATAAAACGAAAGGCGAAAGCGTCACAATTACGAAAAACAACACAAAGATATTTGAATTGATTAAGGAGTATGATGAAACGGGTTTCCCTGATAGCGACCAATCCATTGGTTATCCCATCAATGTTTATCAAGAAACAATTAACTCGTATTTCAGAGAGTATTTGGTGCACTTCCCATATTTTGTAAGTGTTATGGAGGATTATGGATTTATTCCCATCAGTGATGAGGAAGCATTGTCTATGAATTTTACATCATATAGTGGATTATTCTCCGACCTATTTACCAAAATGCAGGGCGACAAAGGAGCATTCAGTGGAAAAGCGACTACCATGTCAGATGAAGAAAAGAAAATCTCGTTCTTAAATCGCTACTTTGTTTTCAAAAAGGTAAGAAATGTTGATGCGACGAATATCATGAAATCTGCGCTTAGTAATATTGATCTACCCGAAGAGATGAAAGATGCCATCAAACGTGACGAAGAAGAAGAAGTTAAAGATCATGATGATTCTGACGATAAAGATAATGAAACCGTCGCTAAAATTAGTAAAAAAACGAAAAAGAAAGCGACCATCAAACAGATAAAAGAAGACGAATGATGAATGAATATAAAGATGATTTGATATATTATATTAAATCATGACTTATTATCTATTACCAAAAACGCCACAAACCATTTGTGACCATATTAATATACAATTTACTGACGACGAACCAGAAACTATTATTTCTTTTTCTCTTGCGTATTATTTATCTAGTGTAAAAAAACAAATTACAAATATCGAAAAGGATTGGAATAATTATAAAAAATATATTAATCCATATGAATTTATACATACTGCTATTCCCGGAAAACATAAAGCGATTTCGAAATATAAACCATTGTCTCGCTCGTATTTTAAAATGCACGAACTATTGCATATTTTCAATATACATGTTGATCCTAACCCTATTCGGAGTTTTCATCTTGCAGAAGGTCCTGGGGGATTTATCGAATCATTGGCTAATATTCGAAATAACAAACATGATTCTTACTATGGTATGACCATTATTGATGAGAATGACCATGATTATAATGTCCCTTCGTGGAAAAAAAGTAAAACATTTTTAAGAAGTCATCCCAATGTGTTTATCGAATACGGAGAAACCAATGATGGTAATATTTTAAATATCAAAAATTTCGCACATTGCAACACCAAATACGCACATTCTATGAATATTATTACTGGTGACGGTGGCTTTGATTTTTCAGAAGACTTTAATAACCAAGAACAACAAATATCCAAATTATTGTTTGGACAAATATGCTACGCACTCATTATGCAAAAAAAAGGCGGGACATTCATTTTGAAAATATTCGATTGTTTTTTACAATCCAGTATTGATTTAATATATTTATTGACTGCTTTTTATAGTAAAGTATACATTGTCAAACCACACACAAGTCGCTACGCAAATTCGGAAAAATATATTGTATGCAAGAACTTTAATTATACGGGCGATGTATATAATTTATTATATGAACCATTTAATTTGATGTTGATGAATGAAGATAGACAAATGAAACGCTTCTTAACTATCGAGATTTCCTCATATTTTTTAAATAAATTTCAAGAATATAATGCCATTTTTGGGCAACAACAATTGGAAAGTATCGCACAAACGCTGTATTTGATTTATGATAATAAAAATCGCAATGAGAAAATTGTGAATTATATGAAAAACAACCTTTTGAAATGTATTCAGTGGTGCAACAAATATGATGTAGAAATTAATAATATTCCTGGCGTAATACAGGTTCAACATAATTCATGACCGCATGTTTTACAATAGGTGAATGTCATTCCATATTGACAATTTTCTGTTTCACTTACATATTGATGTCCTACTTTGCTCTTTCCGCACATTTCCTCTATACATATATTGGTTTCCGTTATTTTTTGTTTTACGAGTAAATATTCTTCGAACAATTCTTTTTCCTTCTTGTACAGTTCGGTGCATTCGGCTACCAATGCTTCCATTATAATATATTTATACATTTTTTGTAAATATATTATGCCACATTACATCAGATTACGTATTGTTTTTACGAAACAACAACGTTTTTCTCTTTCACCTAAAATAAATACGGGTGTTCGCTTTATTGGGTATCCTATCTTATCCTTTTCGGTATATCCAGGACTCGGTACACCATAAGCCAATGCGTTCGCTACTGCTGCACCATATGCTGTATTATATGCTACCGATGAATTCGTTATCGAATTATACTTTAATCGCGCAATTCGGGAACTCGATGACACTGCACCTTGTGTACTATATTGGGGATTGTTTGGTTTATATTGGACTTCTATGTATTTCGATTTCAATCCAGGGTTTAATGAAGATAACCACGACGCGCTCGCGGCAGTGCGTGCTGACGATATATTCGCTGTTTGATTAGTACCCGTTCGCGGGTATATTCCATTTAATCCAAGTGCGCCGTGCAGGAAAACATTCGATACAGTTATACCAGGACTATATGTACCTGGACTGGTAGTTACGATTGGTAGAGTCCATGTAGCTATCGTAACGCTACCTTCGTCTTTGGGCATTTCGTATCCATTCGCGTCACTGTACTTTTGAGCAAATGATATTGCACCAGTGGATACTGTCGTATTAAACTCGATCTTCATTAATGCTCTATTATATACAAGATTCATCAACATTACTTTCACTTTTCCATTTTTCTGAACTATATAATGGTAATTACTAATCATGGTATCTTGGAATATTTTATTTACATCGTCTATGCTATATTCACCTGCGGGTATAGTAACTACATTATTCGATGGACCGACTGTCGGGTCTGCTCCATCAGTCCCCCACCATTCATAAGTAAATGAAACAGTATTGGGAAACTGCATTTTACATTTGGTTACACCATAAGATGAATATATATTCTGTTGAGCACCGAATGTTCCTGGGATTGATGTTGCATCACCTTGACGAATTACAGCATACTGGTTTTGTTTGAATGTCTTTGCGCGTTTTTCTAAATATTGGTTTGTATTTGTGAAATAATTATTTTTCGGCATTCCACTACTGCGAACACGACGCTTTGCGTCATTCTCTTTCGAAAAACACACTCCGCCATTAGTTAATGCACCACTTTCACATTTTAATTCGGTATAATTGAAATCCTTAGTTCCACTTAATCCATTGCAATTCGTCACGCTCGAATTTACTGTGGTAAATCCAGGCACGTCCATTGTACTCGTAGAAGCCGAACTGCGTTCGCCGCATCCGACTGCGCCACTTTCCCGACGATAGAGTTTTAAAGGATGGGCTTTATACATATTTCCAGACGTTCCTATATTCTTTTTTTTTACACTGACAACTTCATTAAATGTTCTCCCCTTCCAGGGTATTATAATATTAGGTTGTGCAATCATTATATTATATATTTATATATTATAATGAAACAAAAAAATATCGAATTGGATTTTATTATGTACATTGTACTAATTCTTTTATTTTCTGCCATTTTTATCATCCATTCCAGCACAATCGAAACTTATATTGGCGCTATCCAAACACCTAATCGGGACAAGGAAATTCTAGACAAAATTAGTGACCTCAAAAGCGACATGACCAAACTTAAAAAAAATGTGGAGTCCGATGTTACTAATAGTTTGAATCAAACTCGTCAAGTTTTCTGCACCACGAATTATGATGATAACAAGAATAATAAATCTAAACGTCAAAAAATGATCAATAATTCATGCAACAAATATGCAAAAGAATACAAATGGTCGTCTAGTTTACTACAAACTTCTTCTTAGTATACTGTATAGTATTTTATCATGATCCCTGATTTTATCATTATTGTTCCATATAGGGATCGTGAAATCGATAAGCATATTTATTTGAATTATATGAAATATATTTTAGAAGACGAGTCCAACTACGAGATGTTTTTTATTCAACAAGATAATGAGTTACCGTTTAATCGCGGGGCTATTAAAAATTTAGGATTTCTCACGATTAAACAAAATTATCCCGACGACTACAAGAACATTACTATTGTGTTCCAGGATGTCGACACCATTCCATATAAAAAAAATATGTTTACATTTACTACACCCAAAGGTACGGTTAAACATTTTTATGGGTTTGATTTTGCACTCGGTGGAATATTCAGTATTTGTGCCGGCGATTTTGAAAATATTCACGGGTTTCCTAACTATTGGAGCTGGGGATTCGAAGACACTACCATGAATAAACGATGCATAAACAATCATATTCCGATTGACCGTACCACGTTTTATCCAGCTAACTCGAAAGAATTTATACAAATCAGTGTATTAAGTCAACCAAACATTAATTTGAAAAATGCAGAAAAAACCGCTAGAAATATGGGAGATTCGTTGCACGACGTGATTGATATTGTTGTTAACAAAACAGAAGTGAATGAGCAGCCGATAAAACATACTATATATTATATCGATTTCAATACAACTAACAATTATAATAAGGCATCCGAAACCCCTACTAATATGACGGCGCGAAAATTTATTTTTGATCGTACTAACCAAATTAACGTCCCTTCACGCAAAAAATTATTTACATCTATCAGTAGTAAATGAAAATATTTAAAAATACAACTATATAGATGCTATAATTGTATTATACTATCGAAAATGAACATTGTATTATATATGGACTCTTTTAATGATGATCATATTAATTTCCTAGAAACAAAGGACAATATGATCACAAATGGACATTTTACTAAAATTATTTACTCGAACTCGTTCTTTTCAATGAATGGCTTGTATTTCTTTTTTCCAATTACAATTAAAGATATTAATCATAATTATAATAAAACATTCGTTAAATTTGATATACATCATGAAACCAATGCAAAAATTATATCATATCTATCGAATATTGAATCAGCTCTATTGCGGCTTTATGACACTAATAAATCAAAAACACATAAATTTATATTTCAACAACAGCTTAAATCTGGCTATGTAAAAGTTCACGGTACCAATACGATTACCAAGAATTCACAGTTTATTGTGAAACTTTCGGGATTATGGGAAAACCTTAATGAAATTGGAATTACTTATAAAATTATTGATATATCAAAGGATTATTCTTTGTAATACTTATCCAATATTTGTTGCGGGACCAACTGGCTTTTATGTTCGTCCAACTTTTTGGCACATTTGTTTATGGTCACTTCACTCACTCCACAAATCGTTTTTATGTCCTTCTTTCTCACATTCATACTCGTGATTTGAGACACGAAAAATATAATGCCCGCTGCAATTGCATGTGGGATATTACTCGACGTTATATCCAAGACTTCGATCTTTTTCGCAATGAATTTACACAACATGATGTTTTCACGAGTGAAGCTCAGTTTACTACAAAAACGGTCCAGAAACGACATGGGTGTAATTGTCTGCAATGTCGTCTGCTCACATGGCATTAGGTTTCGCTCTATGTTGTTCAGAATTGTTACCGCCATTGAACATCCGTTCGTCGCCGCCGCATTATCCAATTTGAATATGTCCGCGATTTCATGTGCATTTCGTGGACATCCATTTAATCGGCACGAAATATACAGCGAAGCTGCCTTTATACCATCTCGGTTTAACCCCCTAAACATTTTTTGTTCAGAAATGTCCTTATGAATTGTCATTGCACAATCTATAAATATCTTCGGTATTCCCGAATTACGAGCCATTATTGTAATAAATTGGAACTCGTCATACAATGCCTTCTCTCGATGGGGCATGGCTTGCCACTCTGTCCATTTACGAATCTTACGCATCTCGAACGACGACTTGTTATTCGTCATTACCTTGCACGCAAAAGATGATTCCACTAATAGGGGATTAATCGGATTACCACATCGTGCTGGATCTTTGCCGTTTCGGTCATCATTTCCATAATATGACCATTCGGGTGAGAAATCCAAGACTTCTTTATACACAATCCTACATGTTGGGTTTATACACGTTGGAAAATCGTGATCCATTATCATTAATTCGGATTTGCACGATTGACAACGGTTTTGTGTCTCGCTATCATATACACACTCCGCTTGTGTTTCGTCATTTATACCCTCTTCGGTTATATCTGTATCAAATATATTCCACAGTCTGGATTTATCAAAATCACTATAATTCTTCTTTACACGCTGTGTTTTATTATTCGTGTTTTGGACTTCTCCATGTTTTTCGGATTGTATTACTTCTTGTTTTTCGGATTGCATTTAATATATTATTATACATGTAATAATATATTTGAACGAATTCAATTTTTTATTTGAAACTCACCTTTTTCTCTAACTTGTCAAATAACGATTGATTATATATTAATTTACCACTCGATTTATAGTCTTTGGTTGAATTGAAATCAGAATTTGATTGTTTATTTTGTCCAACCATTGCATCATCCTGTGCATTTTGTTCTTTTTCATCTTCATCTTGCTTTTCTTCCTGCACTTCACCCAAATGATTTATTTTCTTACCTGTCGCCTTATTGAACTCGCTCCGTACATAGGACGGTACCCATTTTTGCCAAGATATAAATAAATTATTGGGATGCAAATAATTCACGAAAAAACCGTTGGATTCTAAATCTTTCACTAGATACGACAAACATTCCGCTTTGTTGTATCTAGGTTCTCCGAATATATATTCGGGAACGTTAAACCATACATGTTTATCAGAACTTTTATTACGACTCGTATTTTTGATTTTATTATGGATTCTATTCAAGATTTTATTAAATATCGAGACTTGCTTTAAACTCTTCTGGTGGTTCATTTCAAATAAATCATCTATATCTATTTTATTATTATTATCCTTCTCATTTGGAAAGATGAAAGACATCGTATAGTTACTTCATACAAAAAAACATAAACATATGAACATATTTCATCTTATCATGACAATTAAACATTTGGTTATTTCGGGAGGCGGTATTCATGGCTTCACCTATTGGGGGATTATAAGAGAATGTTTAAAGGCAAATGTAGTGAATTATGACAATCTCGAAACAATTACATCTGTTTCTATTGGCGGATTTATCGCCGCCATTATTGCACTGAAATATGACTGTGACACTCTCGATGATTATTTTATTAAACGTCCATGGCATGAAGCCATTCCCATGGGTATTTACGAATATATTAATTCTATTGAGAAATGTGGCATTTTTGATCGAACTATCCTTATCAATATTTTAAAACCTGTATTCGGTGGAAAAGACATTGATATTGACGTCACATTAAAACAGTTCTACGAAATTACGAATATTAAAAACAACTTTTTATGTACCAATGCATGCACCCTCGAACCCGTTCTGATGAATTATGAAAATTTTCCCGATGTAAAACTTATTGATGTTATTTATTGTTCGGCTTCTATTCCCGTCATATTTTGTCCATTGAAAATTCACGACGTTCATTATATTGACGGTGGATTCAATGCTAATTATCCAATTGATTTTCTTATCGACAGTTGCGAAGATATTGATGCCGATGAAATTTTAGGAATATTTAACAACAATGTCAATAAATCTATTGAATATACCAATTTGCTATCATATGTTAGCACATGGTTGAGTGTAATATTGAAAAATTGTATCGAACGTACCGTTGTTAATCGTGTCAAATACGAAATCACATTGGATTTATCGGTGACCGAAGGGTTTGATTTTGCGTCTTTACTTAATTGTGAAGATACCCGTAAGATATTTATAGACAGAGGTGTTGAGCCCGCTAAAAATCTAATAAATATGTATAATGGAGAACCAGATTTGTCTTCCGAACGAACCTCCGATGAAGAAACGACCATCCCTCATTGAACAGTTTGCTGAACTCAACAAAGATCAAGACTTTCAACAAAAAATGACTGTTGGTACTACTCTTGTACTCGAAGTATATCGTGTTCTCATGGGTGCTCTGTTAATTCTATTTGTACCCCAAAACTGTGATGGACAAATTTGCTCATTTACTGGGAATTTCAATCGATCTGATGAGGGTTTAACCAAATCCGCGTTCGCATTTAATATGCTTACATTATTATCATTTATCGTTCTATACAAAATAGAAGTCGCGCGTGAAAACAAAATGATTAATTATTTAAATGTTAACCCCAATTTACCTCGCGACAATGATGCAGTTAAACTTGCTATCCAACAATTAGATCCTATTAAAAAAAACCAATTGTGGGATTTAGACACACTTTACCGAAGAGCTGGATATGTATCAATGGGTGCATTCGCGGTTAACTCGACCATCAGTACGTATGTCATTGGTGCTAACTACCTTAACGACAAGACACTTACCGTTTTGCTTACCAATTTGTTATTTATGGGTCTCAAAATTAAAGATGTGTTTGCTGTTGTCAACACCGAACAGAATGTGTTCTTATCATCGTATCTTACGCGCAAAATACAATATAATGACATTGACCCCGACCATCTTCCTGCTGCCAAATTAGATGACGATTTGGAAAATATCATTGTTGTTGTTGATGAGGAAGATGTTAATGAAGATGTTAATGAAGATGTTAGCGTTTCCGTCATAATTAGTGATATTGTTGAAGAACTTTGATTACATACATAATTCATAATTTATTAAAAATATTATTATAATAAATTATACTGTACGCTTATTTCTCTGTGAACGACTTTACAAATTCCTCTAAATTATTAAGCGTTATGCGAGCATCGTATTCGATTATGTTACCACCGCGGTTCATTTTTACAGTAGGGAACGAATCTATATCGTATTTATTTATGGTTTTGGTGATTTTACTGTTTTCTTCCGTGCAGTTAACACCTAAACAAACTATATTATATCCGTTGACTTGCTTTCCGTCGAATGAATTCTTGAAACTTTCCCATTCTGGCTTTGCCGTCTTGCAATGAGGACACCAATCTACATGGAAAAATAAGATTTGTAATTCTTCACCTTTTGTATTCGAGTTTGCTACATCTTTAAACGGCTTTTCCTTTAAATCTTTCTTTACGTACTTATTGTATGCAAATAACCCTGTAAATATGAATACCAATAGCAAAAATGCTACTAATAAATAAAACATATAAGGCTTTAAAAAACGTGTCACTGAATCATAGAACCCAGACATACTATATAGTTAATGTGCATAATTATTTATTGCTATTATACTTATTTTTTTCATGATTTGCGATTTCGGTTGTTTCATACACATACATTATTATGCTTTTACAGTTACTTCTCTTATTATATGTTTCATTATTTTGGAAAGGTATATGGTATCTTTGGTACTATCGGCTCCGCCAAGGGCTTCTGTCGCGATTTTCATATATTGGTCACCCGCCGCAGTTTCGCTAGTAAATGACTCTTTATGAGCCCTAGACCATTCCCGTACATTGTAATAATTTTTTGTTTCCACGTCCTTTATTAATTTTTTCAATTGTTGTTTATCAGTACTGTCCTTTTCCCATTCATTTCCTTGTTTAAAATAGAGAACCTCACGTTTTTTGTCAGTACAATGAAGAGGTCGTTTATGGATATCCATATTTCCAATAGTATTATTGAAAATGTCTATCATACCATTCAAGAAGCCAACATCTCCCATGTGTTCCAATTCCTTCGAACCAATACTCAGGTTCTCCATAAATGATTGAATTGACATAGCGTCTTTGCATTGGGTATTTAAAAAGAAATTTAAATTGAACTTGTTATTATTTGTAGTATTGTTTGTAGTATTGTTATTATTGGTTGTATTATTCGTTATCTTCGATATCTGTTCGGTTAGTTTTTGCAGTTCTTTTTTGTGAAATTCGTTATGTTGTTCTTCTCTTTTTTGTTGTTCCTCATTGTTCATTATAATCATATTTTGCAATTTATTATTTTGCTTTACTAAATCAATCATAATATTGTTATCTTGATTCATTAATAACTCGCGCGTCGTCTCCGACGATTCTTGCTGTTTGTCCCGTGTTTCTTTACATGTCTGCCTATGACGCGATAATCCTTGTTTATGTCTGTATTCCTTACCACAATCGCATTGATGTGTTTTTGTATTTTTTAAGTAACCATTCGTAACCCTTTTATGTTTTGCTGTCATCTCATGATGAGTGAAGTTACTTTTCTTACTGCATTCGAAGTTGCATTTTTTACAACAATACGTTTCGGCATTTTTCGGCATTTTATTAGTAACCATTTCTCCTAAATAATCCTGAGAAATTTATTTGGAAATACCAGATGATAAATAAATGTTCAGTCTCATGTTTTTTTTCTGAAAAACTATTTTAAAGCATTTTACTGCATAAGCACTTTTTGGTTTATTCTTTTGAAATACTATTTCAATATATACAGAATTGGACATTTATAAATGTCCAAAAGTAAGAATTCATATAGAGAATCTCAAATCGTTTGACAACAATAACTATATTTAAAGTATATAAAGAAATACCATTCGGGAAACTAATTATATTAATTAATATATAAGATATAATTGTATAAGGTAACAATAATATCATATTAAGTCATTAAATGGAGGGACAAGACTGTGTAGGTTCAGGGGGGGCGAGGGGGCGGAGCGAGGGAAGTCGAATTACAAATGGTCTATAAAAATTGATATGGATTGTCCTCGGTACCATTATATAAAAATAATCATGAGCGAATTCGCACATTATGTCGAAAGTATAGGACTAAATTATGGAAAGAGATTTTGGAAAGATGTTGCAAACCATACCATTTACATTACATGGTTAGGGGAAAAACTTGGATACAAAACCATGGAGGACTGGTATAAAATTACCCAAAAACAAATCAATGATAACGGAGGTTGCGGATTATTGAAGAATTATTATAACGGTTCGCCATACCAATTTGTTAAAGCTATGTTCCCTGATTACGAATGGATTCCGTGGAAATTTGTGATGACCGTGAGGGGATATTGGATAGATAACACAAACCATACGAAATTTGCCATCTGGTTGGGGGAAAAACTTGGATACAAAATCATGGAGGACTGGTATAAAATTACGATACAACAAATCAACGATAACGGAGGTTGCGGATTATTGTCTCGTTACTATAATGGTTCTCCGTCCCAATTTGTTAAAGCGATGTTTCCCGAATATGAATGGATTCCGTGGAAATTCGACGTGACCGCGAATGGATATTGGAAAGATAACACAAACCATACGAAATTTGTCATCTGGTTGGGGGAAAAACTTGGATACAAAACCATGGAGGACTGGTATAAAATTACGATACAACAAATCAGCGATAACGGAGGTTGCGGATTATTGAAGAATTATTATAACAGTTCTCCGTCCCAATTTGTTAAAGCGATGTTCCCCGATTATGAATGGATTCCGTGGAAATTCGACGTGACCGCGAATGGATATTGGAAAGATAACACAAACCATACCAAATTTGCCATCTGGTTGGGGGAAAAACTTGGATACAAAACCATGGAGGATTGGTATAAAATTACATGGATACAAATCAATGATAACGGAGGTAGCGGATTGTTAGGGAATTATTATCACAATTCACCATCCCAATTTGTTAAATCGATGTTCACTGATTATGAATGGATTCTATGGAAATTCGACGTGACCGCGAATGATGTATGGAATGATAACACAAACCATACGAAATTTACCATCTGGTTGGGGGAAAAACTTGGATACAAAACCATAGAGGACTGGTATAAAATTACATGGATACAAATCAATGATAACCATGGAGGCGGATTGTTAGGGTATTATTATCACAATTCGCCATCCCAATTTGTTAAAGCGATGTTCCCTGATTATGAATGGATTCCGTGGAAATTCGACGTGACTGCGAATGGATATTGGAAAGATAACACAAACCATACGAATTTTGTCATCTGGTTGGGGAAACAACTTGGATACAAAACCATGGAGGACTGGTATAAAATTACGGTACAACAAATCAACGATAACCATGGATGCGGATTGTTAGGGAATTATTATCACAATTCGCCATCCCAATTTGTTAAAGCGATGTTCCCTGATTACGAATGGATTCCGTGGAAATTCGACGTGACCGCGAGTGGTGTCTGGAAAGATAACACAAACCATACCAAATTTTCTATCTGGCTGGGGGAAAAACTTGGATACAAAACCATGGAGGACTGGTATAAAATTACCAAACAACAAATCGCCGATAACTATGGATGCGGATTGTTAGGGAATTATTATAACGGTTCTCCGTCCAAATTTGTTAAAGCGATGTTCCCTGATTATGAATGGGTCATGTCAAAATTCCGAAAATGTTATTCTGTCGGACAAATACAATGGCTGGAATATAGTAAGATCGTAACATCCGATATCCGTCACATATTAAATCACGACGATGGTGAATTTAATATACCAAATTCACGGTACCGTGCGGACGGATACAGCGACCAGACACAAACAATTTTAGAATATCATGGAGACTTCTGGCACGGCAATCCCGACATATATGACCAATGTGAAATAAATCCGTGTGCGAACAAAACATACGGGGAACTATTTCAGAACACGTGTAACAAAAAGACTTTTTGCGAAGACAGTGGGTATAATTATGTGTATATATGGGAAAGTGAATGGATGCGCGGAATAAAAGTATTAAGGACTCTACAAAAGAAAATAAGAACCAGGTTAATCGGTTCACTTACGTATGAAAACAATAATATCATATAAGTAATGAAAGGGAGGGACAAGACTGTGTAGGTTCAGGGGGGCGAGGGAGAAAAAAAGAACAATCAGGGTTGTTTCATACACATACATTATTATGCTTTTACAGTTACTTCTCTTATTATATGTTTCATTATTTTCGAAAGGTATATAGTATCTTTGGTACTATCGGCTCCGCCAAGGGCTTCTGTCGCGATTTTCATATATTGATCACCTGCTGCCGTTTCGCTAGTAAATGACTCTTTATGAGCCCTAGACCATTCCCGTACATTGTAATAATTTTTAGTTTCCACGTCCTTTATTAACTTTTTTAATTGTTGTTTATCAGTACTGTCTTTTTCCCACTCATCACCTTGTTTAAAATAGAGAACCTCACGTTTTTTATCAGTGCAATGAAGAGGTCGTTTATGGATATCCATATTTCCAATAGTATTATTAAAAATATCGATCATTCCATTCAAGAAGCCAACGTCTCCCATATGTTCCAATTCCTTTGAACCAATACTCAGGTTCTCCATAAATGATTGAATTGACATTGCGTCTTTACATTGTGTATTTAAAAAGAAATTTAAATTGAACTTGTTATTATTTGTAGTATTGTTTGTAGTATTGTTATTATTGGTTGTATTACCGATCAATGGTATCATATCTGTTATTTGTTTTTGATGTTCTATCATTTTATTCATTGCATCAGAGACTTGTTCATCTTTTATTTTCATTTGATTCATTGCATCAGATACTTGTTCGTCTTTTTTTTTCATTGCTTCTGAAACCTGTTCGTCTTTTTTTTTCATTTGATTCATCGCTTCGACTAACAATTCTTTATAATTTGGACCTTCTTTATTCTCTGTATCTTCAATATAGGTACATATCTTCTTATGTTTGAACAGACTTTGACGCTGCATATATGATTTACCACAGTTACAAATAAAATGTTTTTTATATGTTTCAGATTTTGGGTTAACATTTGTCAGTCGTTTATGTTTTGCAGTTAACAAATGTTTTTTTAAATCACTTTCCCATGTGCATGTATACTCACAAATTTCACAATTTAGTTTATTCCCGACTTTCGTCGAGTTTTTGTCAGCATTTGTCAGCCGTTTGTGTTTTGCAGTTAATAAATGTTTATTGAAATCACTTTCCCATGTGCACATATACTCACAAATTTCACAATTTAGTTTATTCCCGACTTTCGTCGAGTTTTCGTCAGTCATTATCTCTAAATTATACTGACAAAATAATCGGGGGACGGGTGTGGGAATAAAATTAATAAATAAATGTTCAGTCTCATGGTTTTTTTCTGAAAAATGTTTTTAAAGCAGTTTACTGCATAAGCACTTTTTGGTTTATTCTTTTGAAATACTATTTCAATATATACAGAATTGGACATTTATAAATGTCCAAAAGTAAGAA